>Ga0131853_10015981_pt1 | contig 13709 bp, 5 predicted proteins | sample TergutLab28metaG_FD_92764 | JGI IMG/M metagenome (GOLD analysis project Ga0131853, IMG submission 92764) | Labiotermes labralis P1 segment gut microbial communities from Petit-Saut dam, French Guiana - Lab288 P1 (version 2) (version 2) | ecosystem: Host-associated > Arthropoda: Insects >... | reverse complement strand
CCGCGAAGTGGGTCCCGAAATGCCTGAACGCGGATCAAAAACGTCAACGGTGCCAGTCGTCTGAGCAACTTTTGGAATTTTTTCGGCGCGATCCAAATGATTTCCTGTCGCGATTGGTGACCACGGACGAAACCTGGTTATATCACTATGACCCGGAGACAAAGCTACAATCAATGGAGTGGCGGCATAGCGGCTCACCCCACCCCAAAAAAATTCCGAGTGCAAAAATCCGCTGGAAACGATCTCGCCTCGTTTTTTTAAAATCAAGACGGCATCCTTCTCATTGATTATCTTCCAAAGGGCCAAACTATCAACGCCGAGTATTACTCATCTCTGCTGGTGCAACTGAAGGACATTTTAAAGTAAAAACGAAGCCGGAAGGTCACCAAGGTAGTCTTCTTCTTGCACGACAATGCCCCGGCTCACCGGGCACATGCAACCCAGAAGAAACTGGCCTACTTGGGCTTCCATTTTCTTGATCATCCACCTTATTCTCCGGATTTGGCCCCGTCGGACTACCACCTGTTCCCTGGACTGAAAAAACAATTGAAAGGTCGCCATTTTTCGTCCGACGCGGAGGTCATTGCTGCCGGGGAGACCTGGTTGGACGGATAATCTTCTGAATTTCTTTTTTGAGTGGCTTCCAAAAGTTAGAGCAACGGGCTAAGAATTGTAATGAGCTTCAAAGAGAGTATGTTGAATAAATCCCGAGTTTGGTCGCTGTAGCTTGTTTCCTTCCTGGTCGGACTAAGGACTTATCAGCACCCCCTCGCACAAATGGTGCCCGAATATGACACAGTAGGTATTTCATGATGTAACTTACAATTTTACACTTTTTCTGCAGATGGGGCACACAAAGTAGTCTTCCTCAACCCCGAAGTCTTCATGCGCCCAACGATAACACTTCACACATTGAGCCCATTTTTCGCCATATGTCATGCGAGAAAAGCTCTGTGCAGAAAAAGCACCCTGCATCTCCATCGCTTATGTCAACAATTTGAAATACAATTTTCATACATGATTCACTAGATTACTCCTGTATGCGTACTTTACCATTCGTTGAAGACCTTTTACTTCTTGTTCCAAATAGGCTTATTATTGCTGGTTTCTTTGACAGCAGTTACGGGAGTGTCAAGCAAAGGAAGCCTTTTCTTTTCCTGACACTCCCGTAACTGCTTCCTGTAAGGAGAATCTGTTAATAGCTTTGCACAACACGCTGATTGTTTTGCTGGATCTATAGGAGCAGAACATTCTGCTGTTAGATGAGGAATGGGTCGGACGTCTGCCGGACTGATAAATTTCCTACGACTGGCGTTGTGGAAAGAAACGTTTGATGTTCCCTCTTTTGAAATTTCATTGCCAGCTCCATCAGTACATTTATCTTGAGTTCATCCATTCCATGGCATGCGAATTCATGATCTCGGAATAAGTGTCTGTTAAAGGGAAAGAGTCCAGTTTTTATAAATGAGTTTACTGAACCTTCTATTGTTGCTGCTCCTCTATACACAGGCCCGGACAACTTGCACACTACAAAAGGCGTAACAACACGACCAGGATTGTTGCCTAGCCACGTTTTAATTTCTTGTACATAATATGTTTTTAACGGCTTCATTAAACCAACATCATGTGGCTGTATTTTGTGTGTAGAATGTAGTGGGAGACTGACATTGGCGACACCGTGTTTCCTGGCTTTATCCATAACATCTAAATTTCCGATGTGTGAATAATGAGCATCAACAATCAGCAACACAGGATCATCTGCCGAAGGCTTAAAGAAGTGAAAAAAATGATCAAGCCATTTAGAAAATATATCAATCTGAATCCAACCACTTGGATGGCAAGACGAAACTGAGCCCGCCGGTGCTCCATCCATAAGCTCCTCTTTCATATTTCTTTCTCGGGAGCACGATTAATGGTGGAACGCTTGTTCCAATGGTATGCCAACAGGTGACAACAGTGATTAAATGTTCTCTTTCTGCCGATGTTAGGGAGGCCACTTCTTTCTTTCCCCTCATGCAGACAACTTTACCGTGCCTGTGTTGCACTGGTGTAATCCCTGTTTCATCAACAATGAATATCCTGTGGGCTGGATGATTAAACTTTCTTAGTTCAGATTCATAGATGTCAAAAAAAAATCTTACTACTTTTCTTACGGAAAGCCTTTCATCCGAGCTGCAGAAATGCCTTCAGGAGTTCTCGTAAATAATACCGGATGCCTTTTAAAAAGGATCGAAAACATTTCTTCCCCGCTACTGATTTTCCTTGGTTAAATGGTTGTTTCAAACCACTTATTATTGCCAACTGAAAAGCCATGCGTTCTATGTCCTGACGTCTCACGATTATGCTGTACTCCACAAGTTTATTCTCAAGCTCACTACGTAGAACAGTTCTTCTTCCCAAATGCACATTTACTAGCTCCTCTGGAGAACGGGCTGTATCCTTCACACACTTATCCAGAGTTCCTCTCAGCACAGACAAAGTATTTCGAAGCTCTGAAATAACCCCTTTCTCCACTTCTTACAACTCTTACGGCACGACACATTGCCTCCTTACTCCAATTCTTTCGCTTTGTGCTAGGGGAATTGTAGAAGAACGCTTTTAAAAAGAAGGCATTGTTGACGGTAAAACTGTTTGAAGTAAAGCAATTCAAGACTTTTATGACAGCGGTCTCCAAACATTAGATACTGGTAACCAAATATGAGATACTGTAGCGTATTACGGTGCATGACACTGTCTCATATTAGGGACTCGCCGCCATCTTGTTAATAATTATTGAAAAGACAGGTGACTAGCGTGTGCTATAGCTAACTACATGAAAGTAAATGTGTGCAAATATATTGTATTGAAGCTCTGTTTTTATCTTCATATAGAAAAACTGATGTATATGAAGCTCCGTAAAAAACTCGAGAACTGAAAAATGTGATACGTTCTTCTGTGAACTCTCTCTTGCAACACACAGCTTCCGGTTGCTCACTGATAACGTTCAAGGTCTGAATGAAGCAGTTCACGTGGTTACCACGTGATTTCAGCACTTACTTTGGCCACAACTTGGGTGTCTCATATTAGGAAACAATCTCATAATCGGTTCCTTTAACCTCCTGCCGTCGTACGTTCGGTCACACAGAATCAGTTATGCCACATGGTCCCGTTATTCCGCTCTGTGGCAAGACGTATGGAGCACAATGTATCGTAAACGTATTCTGTTCGTCGGTATTAAGTACAGTTTAAAGGGAGGATTCTCATTATGGAAACCTATACATACATGACAAAGATCTATGGAAAGTGTCCTCGGAACTTCAGAACACGATTTTCCGGTGTTTCAGTTCCTTCGAACTCATGCTCGTCTGAGGGTTGAAGGAACTCATTTCCGTGACTATTCTAACGCGTGACGATCATTACATATATTACACATATATGCGAAAATGTATGGCCGTTAAGACTGAAGTGTCTTTGGGTTCAGTTTTCAACTAAACTCCCTGCACTACTAACATTACTAGCAGGAGCAATAAGAAATAGCGAAATTAGCCGCACAAGAACCCACTACTCACCATTTCTTAAATGCATTCATTTGCCATAAGAGAAGATGCGCTGTGCACTCAAATCACTTCATCGTAGGTGAAGCTTCGCGCGCTGTATAAGATGTGGCCTTCGCTCGTAAGTATAAAGATAGTTGCACAATTCATGATTCACGAACTGAAAAGTATCCTATATTGAAAGCACATCGCACCTGCAGACGTGTGCATCTTTACGGGAGACAGATAAGCTTTAACAAATATTAATTATTTGTTTAGATAAAGAGCTCCGATAAGATTGCATGGGCTGCGTGATAAATGGAACTACACATGTGCGTGGATTACATAAACCACTGTAGAAACAGCTTATAACAATGTATGAGTCTTCTAGTCCATCACTCTTTTTGAATCCTTTCTTCCTCTCCTCACGAATCTAACTACATTTCTTGCTGTCATTCTATTCCCTTCCTTCACGTTTATCGCAATGTTCGTCATTCTCGACAACAAATCCTAATTCAAGCCTTGGCCATCTCCCTTTCCGTTGTTAAAATACGCTGTAAGACTCCCTGGATCAAGCAGGAGACTATCACAAGTACCCCTACACCATGGAACACAACAAAACCTGATCAAGCACCTGTTATCTGAGCGGGTCGCAAACCGACGGCACTGGTGTAAAAGCGATCCTAGCCTTATAAAGCTTGGCGAGCTCATTAGCCCCACTGTTCTGTGCCTAGCTCCCTTGTGAACACTCGGCACTGATCAGGTGTCAGAAAATATTATCCCATCTACTAATGTAACGTATAATCATTAAAGACTGATTTTTTTTAACGATTAAAAAATACTTCTCCGGGAGACAATAACAAAGCTAGGAGCACCTCTCCGAACTGTCGGTAACAATACATTCATTACTGCGTGATTGACATGACCGCAAAAACCGCCCCATTTAGCTGACGTCTAGCGTAACAACCCCTTCTCCTGTAGAAATTACCAGCTGCTGACGGAGGTAGCCGAGTAACAGTTACTGAACTCTTACTATCAAAGTGAACATTTTAATCTACTAATTTTATTTAGTTGCAATTGCAATAATTTTGTAACTTTAGCAAAGTACGAGGTTAAGACTCCCTGAATATGATGCAGATACAATGAAACATGCAGAAGTACTTACGATATATACAGTATTATTAACGTATATATGTGGTGCATTTGTTGGTCTGGATAATAATTTAATATTATACGTCTGTTTTGAACAATTCGAAGTAATCCTTACAACGTTTCCATTGCGATGTGAAAAGTTTGTGAAAAAAAACTTCGATATTGTTAGAAAGGAGTTCGAGACTTCAAAATGCACTACGTGCTACTACTTACCTTTACGTTGATTGAAAGACTTGCGTAATTCACGTTACACGGGGAATTCTGTAACCTTTCACCGGGTACGGGAAATATCAAGACCGCAAAGCAACGTTCCGAATCGGGATCGCTATAGAATAGAGAGGCGCACTGTTTGTCTACACGTTATATATACAACGAAGCACATATCTTATCCTTGGCAAATGATAACGCCTTATCACTTTTGTACCTGAGTGAGATATGAACCGAATGTAACAGTGTTACTGCATGATCCTTGAAGCTGAAAACAATTACGAACGGATTCATACAGGAGGAATGCTAAAGAACCATCATCGAAAAAGAAAGTTTGTGTCGTGGCTTTTACGTCGGCTGGGTGAATGTTGGTGAATAATGAAACTGAGGGAATGTGGAAGGAAACCGGTACGGGGTGTTTTAAGGAATTTTTAAAAAATGTCGGTGACGAATAAATGAGTATGGAGCATTAATGGAATAATACTGACAGAGGAGATCCTAAGTACTCGTATAAACGCAAGCCCCAATGCCACTCCGTTCACCACAAGTTGCACGTGGACCGGCCTGGAATAGAATCCGGATATCAGTGGTGAGAGACGGACGACCACCTGAGTGATGGAAAGGGCCGCCAGGCTCTTGTTACTCCTTCGTAGGTCCAAATGATCTCAGCACTTCGAACTCAATTCATCCTCCAGGTGTTCACGAAAGGGTCTGCCCTCTTTTGAACCGAGTCCCCCCCCCAAAAAAAAATGTTTCGAAAAGCCTCGTTCCAATACCCAGGACCCCATGCCAATACGGAGCGCCCTGTCAGCTGTACTACGGCTGTCAATGAAAGCCCATGTTCATCCCTAAAGCCAGTATCTCTCAAGAAAAATTTTCCTTGGCCGAATACAGAAACCAGAAGCAACTTTCGTGGCCACATAACGTAACACATACAAATTTTACGTGTAAAATATTTCACACAAATAAGACAATTATTAATATATGCATGCGATTTTTAAAATGCGTGAGAAAACCTTGTTTACAGTAGTTAACTAAATGGGAACTTGTTTTCCGGGCGTTCTGAAACTGCTAACCTACGCATCAGGCACACCCACGACGAAGCGTAGCAGCCGTGTTGCACACAGCCACGGCCCCTCCCCCCTTCCCGTCCTGTCAAAAGACCCAAAAACTTCATAAAATATAAATAAAAGACTCTTCTCCAGAATGCAAGAAATTTGTTTTACACAAAACGTTTTATTGGTCATAAAAAAAGCTCTATCTGCACTTCAGAACTGCTGCCTTAAACAGAAACACGCAGTTTCACGTCATTACAAAACCAGTTCTGAATATGCATGTATTTTGCCCACTGGGAGTTCAACTGTAGACAGGAAAATAAATTTAAAAAAAGCATCTTAAACTAAATGGGAGCAAGTGTTTTACGAACATAATATTCTCTTAATTTCATCATAAAAATTAATTTCATTTTTCGGTTTCCTAGTTCCGTAAAGAAATGCATGCTGTTGCATGGTACCACCAGGCGTGCTTGTGTTCCTTTCCTCTACGATCAAATTCCGGAACCAATAAATCGATCTGTCACCATGAAAAGTGGTCTGATCGTAACACGACTCGAAATTTTCCTTATGTCACCCAGGTGACAACAAAAATCGCAATACACAAGACATGCAGTGACTTCTAAAGAGATGACTGAAAAAATCTATTTAGATGAGACAGATCTGGTCCTGCTGATTTTGTCCTCCATGAATGACACCCGGACTGCAACCAACTGTCCAAAATGAGTGCTCATATTACAGTGTGCCGCCCAGTTGCGCCCCTCTCGCCACTTATTTTCCAAACCACAGTTTACTGCATGAGTCTGCCTTCCGGGGCCAAAAATGAACCCTTTCAAAGAACCATTCTACGTGATATCCTTGCTCCACTCAAGGAAACCGACTTCATAAGGGAACACTGAATTTTGTCACTAAGGTAAGATAGATCGCAATCGTTGTGGCATGCCTGCAGGCCAACGATTTCATTGTACAGATAACACAGAATCTTATGAGATGGGAAGGCCATCATGTGTGATAAACTGGTAAGCATGTGGAAGTTACTCTGAATATCCCGGGGTCAAAATTCGCCCAGAGACAGACTATCGTTGCTAAGGCTTTAAGTGGTTCTCTCAGTCTCGGGAAATTATCATAATTAGTACTTCAAAAAACGTCACAACCGTTTCTTTCAACGTTCACATTCGTTAATGACTAATTCCATTCAAATGGACGCTATATAATATGAGCTATTTAAAGTGTCTTTAAATAAGCCAAACACAAATAAATACATAGAACACGCTATCGGGAAAGCGTAGGGCCGTCTGAAAATTGTCGCTTTTCACTTGCCATCGGCTTGCAAAACTCTGACGTGCAAACGTGTTTCTTAGACGTGCCACGTTTCTGCGAGCAAAAGAGAGACATTTCCGTCACCACCTTTAAAACATGGCAAGTAAAAGTCCAATACTAGCTGCAATACAGTGACTGAAACGCATGGACCCCGGCTCAAAGCCAATGGGAACAGCGGCGAGCACTGCGCTGGCTGCCGTCACGCGAATACGTCTGAGTGAAGAATGATGCGAGTTATCGGATAATATAATATCCTTATATATTTGATGCCGCTACAGATTATGCGCAATATGATTAAGATCAAATTATCACATAATTATAAGTCGCTCATTTTCTTGGAACATTAAAATTACTCTTAATTATCGGAAAGTACTGAATTCCGCAACTCATTCCAGAAACGGTGAGGCAGCCTGTTCGGTTGGTAATTTAACATCACTATAAACCACTCTGAAATCGATATTCTAAATAAACGGTCAACCTCGGCCTTCACGTGAGAAAATTAAATAAAAATGCCGACAAATATCAGGAGAAACAATAAGCCCTTCGATATTCGGTGTGGGTACCTACAGTTCGACAGCACCAATCCAGTCATTTGTAAAGAAATTGGGTTTCGTTATATTTTTATGGTTAACGTTTCTAGTTTTTAAATCAGTAGATGAAACTTATGGAATATTTCACACAAATTAACCTCTACAGGTCCAACACTTCGAATAGTTCATCGTTCAATATTCTTGATTAATCTTGATACTGCGAAAGTGACGAAAGATTAGAAGCTGATAACAACTGATAAAGCTTTAGATTAAACTTTAGATAAACCTGATACCAGTTTTATCACCTTTTATTCGTTTCATACTTAAGCGAAGGCAAATCGATATAACAGTCGGGGGAAAGGTCGGAACCAACATCCGATTAGTGGCGTCATTGTTTGTGGATGTTACATGACATGGACAGGACCGCAAAGACAGGTTTCACAGACCTTCAGGAAAAGGAGGGTTCATATACTAGGCATAATATGTCAATCAATGTGAATCTAACCAGTTAAGTAATTTACCTAGGTAACTGAGTATTTCACTAAACATAAAACACGATTATTTTGGTTACAATACTCTGCAGAGGATACCAAGAAACTACGCGCGAGATGGACATCCCAAATATATACCGATGTAAAATACCTTCTACGATATCAAATGACATCACTACGACACACTATACAGGCATACTTACCTTCGGAGTAGGCACATTTTGAAACCCGCCGGTTTTGTGCTCAGAACGTCGAGACTCTTCAGTTGTATCGAAACCAAGTTCCGTACAGTAAAACCCTGAATTAAACCTGAATTAAAAAGGAAACTTGTATTCATCAGATATTGCCTCTCGTCCCACACACGCAGAGTGACAACTAGTGCAGCATTCCAGAAAGAATCTACGACCATGCAATGGAGAAGGAAAATGTAAAACAGAATACACTGTTGAACAGTGGTTCCCCTAAGCATGCTCCGCGCATCTCAAGGGATCCGCGAACAGTTCTCAGGGCATCCGTGGATGCATTTCTGTAAAGACTACTTTCAAGTTTATTTACTTTTTTAATTTACGGAATAATGTTTTGCTAAAAATAATGCGGAACTTCTTTAACTTGCGACATATTTATTAAGTATGACCGTTAGAATATCTACTAAAGAAACTCCCTGTACCCACGAAGCGAGCAACAATCATTTTAATTAAGGTCAAATCATGCAATAAACTGTTACATATGCTACTGGTACGTATTCGTGGCTACCTAAAATCGGTTCCGATATATAAATTTTTAATTTTTGATACCTATTTCCCGGGCACTATATTTAAGTGGCAAGGATGTGAGGATCCGTGGTTATTTTTCGAAGCCGCCAAAAGATTTCTGCGAACAACAACGATTCAGAAACAATGATGTAAAGTATTTGCAGTTCTTTAGTAGTACAATTTCCTGTTGAGTCACATGAGAAAAACCAGAAGAGAATTAAACTGAACTGCAGATAAAGTACGTGCGTAACACTCTGTAATGGACTAATAAAGAGAACAAATAATGAGTTAAATGAAAAAGGTAGAGCAAAAAAACATGCAGCATTTGACACGTGCAGAGTAGAACACAAGTCTGTTTTGTTACAAAGGGCAGGTGCTGTATCTAGAACTTGACCTACCAGTGTTAAACGGAAATCAGCACGTAACGGAAAATATGTACATGTCCTTGGGTCTGTTTTATTTTCAGTTCAGAGTTTACTACAGTAATTACGGACGGTCTAGTCACTATACCAATACGGGTACAAACAAGCTAACTCATCCAGCAGCGCCCTTCAGAAGGCCAAAGTTGTTAATTGCTGCAGCCACAAGAGAGAAGCCAAAGAATGCACGAAAACGGCAGTTTAATTAATTAATTAATTAACCAAGACGGTAATATTAGAATGGAATTGAGATAAATACGTTTTGAACTTGGGGAACGGATGAGTTCGGTTATACTGATGGAAATAATTGTATCCAGTAAGTCTCACCACTCTTCACTCAGTCCGCCTCGCGTGACGGCAGGTGGCGCAGCGTTCGCCGTTACTGCACTTTGCCGTGAGCTGGGAGTCCACACGTTTTAGTTTAATGTACTGCAGTTCATTCACCATATTTCAAGAAGACGGTACAAATATTTTCTTTCGGGCTCGCAGATGCGCGTCACATCAAAGACATACTTTGTTCATTGAATGACGAAGTTGTGTAAGTTAAACGTGTCGATGGGCAGTAACTATCGACAATTGTCGGATAAAAGATTGCTCCTGTACATAGCGTACCAAACACGTGTCCAGCTAAAACCATACAGAAGCACATGTCAACTTTTACGTTAGGCCTATCATGGTAATAGCTAGATTGCATCCTTGTGACTTCATTACGTTTGATTGACAGATCTACCAAACAAAGATTTTTTGCGTATTATACATACAGTCGAACACAACTCTATTTCACCTGGTAGTACAGTAGATGTACAACTACATGTTTCGGCCCCATATGTTGGCCATCTTCAGGTTGTGATTTAACTTACAGAGCAGCTATACAAGATGTGTGGGGTGTTCTTTTATGATATTGGGGGTTGGGTGAGGGGGAACGAGATCTCGTTGTTTCATTAGTGGGTACCATGACCTAGGGCTGTTATGAATGAATCGTCATTAGTTGTTCATGTACATATGTCAAAGTAGGTTACTATTCTTATGCTAATGACATGTTACAAACAGTATCATTATTAATATTGGTGTCAATATACTTAAAACTAGCATGCTATAATGTTATAGTTCATAAAACTCTAGCAATAATATCACAGTGTCACTTCAGTGTCAGTCAGTATTTTCGTGTGTTATTTTACATCAAAACTTGTTCCTACAGGCTAAGCAATGTTATAACAGAGCAGTGTTTCCACTGGGCGTGCTGCTTTAGCTGAGGCGGGCTTTTTGGCGGTGGCCCGCCTGTATGTGTAATACACAAAAAAAAAAAATCTTTGTCATTGCCCAACACAATGGGGATGACGCACCTCAAAAAAAAACTACCCGACTAAATCGCATCAATCCCAGAACAATCTTGATATAGGCCAGAAATGTCGAGGCCTCTGTCGAACTTGACCTCGATGATGGCCACAATACATGCCACAAAAAGGCTGTAAGGTCATGATCTCTCGCTCTATGTTTCCACTTAGAAGCAAACTGACTCCGAAGACGGTCATTAGACATGCCAGCAACAGGCTGTAACGTCAGGATCTCACTTGTAAACATGCCGAAGCAAAACTAACCGGCTAACTGCTTCACCGTCGTCACGCGTTACTTTGTCGCCATGTATGAGGTCGCTACTGTGCTCACTCCCACGCCAAATGGGAATTCCAAGAATTACTTTTCTTCTTGCAAACCATTAATTCGTAGAAATAATGTCATTAATGAGTGCGCGTGTGCATTGCAAAACAAGAATCTGTTGTCTTGTATTCCAGACGCAGCTGCAACAATAGCGTCCTGCTTCGCTGTTCGCTAGCTTGTGTATATTGCAAACGCAAATTTTACCCGATACTTCCCGTGGTAAGCAGGTCACATTCCGCTTTCAGATAAGATCGAAAAACTTCTCCTGCCGGTTCTTAAGTTACAGTGTTTTTTTTTAGGTTCGGTGTAAATTATACGTTACCACAATATTACGAATTTTGGACCGTGGCAGCGGTGTAGCTGAGGATTTCATTCTTCTGGTACATGACAATCGAATTTGGACATCGGCATCCCATACATACTGACACTCCTCGATGTAAGCAATTTCAAACCTACATAATTTCTTTACCAAGTAACAAATCTGAAATACATGTCACAACATTTGTGAAACGCGTGCCGAATTTTTGCTGTGGGTAATGAAAGCTCGATGAGGAGGTGGCGGAAAAAACTACAGGGATATACAGTGATACCTCGGCTAACGAAGATAATTCGTTCCGGAATCACATTCGTTAGCCGAAACACACATACAGACGGAAAAGATAAGCTCCTGGAATGGCCCGACCGTTCATGTTTGCTGTTTTATGTTAGCGCGCGCATCCACTAAAACATTCGTTAGCCGAATCTATATTCGTTAGCCGAGTCCGAAAAACAGCGAAAAAATCTTCGTTAGCCGAAAAATTCGTTAGCAGGGTCACTCGTTAGCCGAGGTATCACTGTACCACAAGCAGCGGCCATGCTGCGGCCAATCAAGTTCCAGTGTGCTGGAGTTTATATTTCAACTGGACTGCCTTTGATGTAACAAAGTTAACCATCCGTACACTCCACTGCGACATGCGCAAAATTCGACTTTTCCCGGACCTTCCGAAATGTTCAACCACCGTGTAAGTCAAGGAGTGTTTGGACCTCCTAAGGGGGCGGACAAGGCTGTCGTATAAGGTCATAACTGAGCTCTCGTATTAATTAACTTAATATGTTCCATTCCCCCGTATTAAGAAATATTTACAGTTATGCAGTCAACCAAAAAATGCACAATGATAAAATACGATTTATCAGATTTAACATTCATCTACATGATTGGTCGCTTTTGCAACCATCCGCGACCATCACCATGGCAAAGCACACTGATGATGGTCGAGGGTGGTTGCAAAAGCGACCGAACATGTACGTCAATTCGAGTATATGATAAACGCATAGTTTATCATTGTGCATCTGTTCGTTTTCTACATGAGCGAACACAAAGCTTGTAGGCAGACAACCTTTCGCTCATGAGGGACACGTCACACCTTCGGTCTGGGTTGAACACGACAAAACGAGTATGCAGCAGCCTGAGTAGCGTTGCTACGTCTGCAAGGAACTCATACACAGAGAAGAATGGCGCCATGCATCTGCGCACTGGTGACAATGGTACATTTTAGTGACGGCAACTGAACGTTACATGGCCGTCTGTGTACGATCTAGAAATTTCCTGTTGCTTCCGCGTAGGCACGTGAACAAAGTCACTACGCTGCTAGAGCAAATTTAGTCTGGCAGTAACACCAAGTGTAGAACGATACACGTACACTCGGATGGCGTTCAAAATTTCCATATGCGTATTTGCTATTTAGCACATCTTATTGTTCTGAATCATTTACTGCAGACACACACTGTTGATACAACCGTTGCAGAGCTAATCTCACTGTACTGCACCGAGCCCGAAATTGTTTGTTCTTGTACTTCATTAAAAACTGATCATAACTTAAAATGTTTCTAATATATGTTGTAGGTTTCACACAGGTATACATTGTATGTCGTGTACCAATTTCTGTATGACGTGGTTGATTTCTGAGATAAAATCAATTAACTTCAACCAAGCTTCCTACAAACGCAGACCAATATAAACCATAACGAAATTTCCCCAACTACTTTCAATGTAGGCCCTGCCATCAAATTTAACTGAAATCCATCCAGTAACTTCAATGATGAAGTACACGCGTGCAATGGGCAGAGGCGAGGGCTCCGTTATGCGTTTGTTCGACGCCCTCGGAAAAAAGAGTCCAACGTAAGTAGAACAAAACATGATAAGCTAAAGTTGACGTGGGAATCCGGTCAGTCCCACTTAAAGCAGTTAGCAGCTTTGCGGCACGTAAAATAACAGTGACAATAATAATAATAATAATAATAATAATTTCTTCCTGGTACTTCCCCTGAACCAGCGGTATTCCCACCGCTCAGGCTTCAAGCTTCACATTGCAGTACTTTCCGTATTATGTGTGATGTTCCAATTATAGCTGTCTTTTGTAGTGAATCTATCGAGTGGTTTCCTGGTATAGTTTCCAAATTTTTCTTTAAGCTTCTCGTTACTCTTCCAGTGGCTCCAATTATTACTGCTACAATCTTACATTTCAGGTTCCACATTCGTTGTATCTCTATACACAAACTCTTGTATTTTAACTTCTTTTCCGCTTCCTTTTGCACAACATTTCTGTCTGCGGGTATTGTCACATCTATCAGTGTGCATG
>Ga0131853_10015977_pt1 | contig 13710 bp, 12 predicted proteins | sample TergutLab28metaG_FD_92764 | JGI IMG/M metagenome (GOLD analysis project Ga0131853, IMG submission 92764) | Labiotermes labralis P1 segment gut microbial communities from Petit-Saut dam, French Guiana - Lab288 P1 (version 2) (version 2) | ecosystem: Host-associated > Arthropoda: Insects >... | reverse complement strand
CGTGCATAACCACCATAAGTATCAACAATAATCTTCCGACCTGTTAAACCAGCATCTCCTTGAGGGCCACCAATTACAAAGCGCCCTGTTGGATTAATAAAAAACTTCGTTGCATCATCAATATAATGTTTAGGTGCAATCGGTTCGATCACATGCTTTTTCAAATCAGCTTGGATTTGCTCTAAAGTAACATTCGGATCATGCTGCGAAGAAATTACAATTGTATCAATTCGCACCGGTTGATTATTTCCATCATATTCAATCGTCACTTGCGTTTTTCCATCTGGTCTGAGATAAGGTAGCGTTCCGTCTTTGCGAACTTTAGTCAGCTGTCGTGCCAAAGCATGTGCCAATGAAATCGGCAGTGGCATTAATTCCTCTGTCTCATTACAAGCAAAGCCAAACATCAATCCTTGGTCACCGGCACCAATCGCTTCAATCTGATCATCAGACATCATGCCTTCTCTTGCCTCTAAAGCACGGTCCACTCCCATAGCAATATCGCTCGATTGCTCATCAATCGCAGTGAGTACAGCACAAGTCTCTGCATCAAAACCATATTTTGCACGGTCATATCCGATTTCCTTCAATGTTTTCCGCACTAACTTAGGTATATCCACATAAGTAGCAGTTGTAATTTCGCCTGCTACCAAGACTAAACCAGTTGTCACGCTTGTTTCACAAGCAACGCGCGCATTAGCATCTTTTTCTAAAATAGCATCCAGTATCGAATCAGAAACTTGATCACAAATTTTATCTGGATGACCTTCTGTCACTGATTCTGAAGTAAATAAACGATGATTTTCTTTCATCAATAGTTCTCCTCTAATATCTTTCTTTAATCCTTCTTACTTTAATATAAAGATGGATGAAATGCAATATCCAAACTTACTATTTCATTAGCTACCTGTGACAAAAATCATAACTTTTTCAAGTGATTTACACATAAAAACGAATGTCTCAATGAGACATTCGCCTAATCATCATATTCAAAATTACATTGTCAATTGCTGTACTTCCCATAACTGAATGTTTCTGATCTTCCTTGGCATGAATCTTCTAATTTCATCTTCATGATAGCCAATTTGTAATCGCTTATGATCCATGATAATTGGTCTTTTTAATACACCGGGATTTTCCTGAATGACTAGATACAATTGTTGAAGTGGCAATGCATCAAAATCAATATCCAATTCATCATAAGCTCTGGAACGGGTGGAAATAATCTCATCTGTTCCTTCTTCTGTCATACTAAGAATTTCTTTAATCTCAGCAACTGTCAATCGCTCCTGAAAAATATTCCTTTCAACAAAAGGCAGATTATGCTTTTCCAACCAATTTCGTGCTTTACGACAAGAGGTGCAACTAGGTGTTATAAATAATGTGATCAAAATTTTTTCACTCCCCTATTTCGACAAGTTTCGACAATCCAATATAGTATAATAAATTTAATCCGCTCCACTTAATAGTTACATTGTACTACATATTTCTCATCTTGTATACATATTTTTTGAAAATATATAACATTTATCCTTATACTTTACATTAAATGGTCAAGAATATAATGATTTGAAATACAACTTTACATGTTTGTTGTTTCTTTTGCGATATTTGGGTATAATGATAATCGTAATCGGGGGAAAAAACATGTTAAAATATCTCATTGATTTTTCAATAGTAGCCGGTCTTGTTATTGGTATTACAGCTATGATGGGTGTAATTACAAATAGTATTGGTAATCATATCTTCGGTAGAAAGAAACGTTCAGAATTTGTGAATCAGTCTAATGAAATGATTAAAAACTTCAAATTGGTCGGCGGCAATGAAACAAAAAAATAAACCACTAAATCTCTAACAAAAATAGATTTAGTGGTTTTTTATTGAATATTTAATGTTTGTACTGTTGTTGATAAGTTTCAAACTCTTTTTCAGAACAAAGCACAAAGTGACCTGGTGCTACTTCTCTCATCTCCACTGACTCATCTGCTCCATAACCATGAACAGCAGGATCGTATGCTACACGCTTCCGTGTACGCTCGCTCTCCGGATCTGGCAAAGGAATTGCAGATAACAATGATTGCGTATAAGGATGCAACGGGTTTTTATATAAATTTTCACTAGTTGTTATTTCCACTAATTTACCAAAGTACATTACACCAATACGATCGGAAATATATTTTACCATTGATAAATCATGTGCGATAAACAAATAAGTTAAGCCTTTTTCTCGTTGCAATTCTTCTAACAAATTGACCACTTGCGCTTGGATAGAAACATCCAAAGCAGAAATCGGCTCATCGGCAATAATAAACTCCGGTTCAACTGCTAATGCTCTAGCAATTCCGATACGCTGTCTTTGACCACCGGAAAATTCATGCGGATAACGACTAGCGTGCTCACGATTTAATCCAACTGTTTCAAGCAGGCTGTACACGCGCTCCATACGCTCTTCTTTACTTTTTGCCAAACCGTGAATATCAATTCCTTCAGCAATAATGTCTGCAACAGTCATTCGTGGGTTCAAAGAAGCATATGGATCTTGGAAAATCATTTGCATTTTTCGGTTAAATTTTTTCAATTGCGCACGCGATTTCTTTCCGTGAACATCTTCTCCTTCAAAAAGAACTTGCCCATCTGTCGCATTGTACAAGCGAATAATCGAACGACCGGTTGTTGATTTACCACATCCAGATTCACCAACTAGCCCAAGTGTTTCACCACGATAAATATCAAATGATATATTATCAACAGCACGTACTTCATTTGATTTACCAATATTGAAATACTGCTTTAAATTTTTAATTTCTAATAATTTTTCTCTTGTCTCTGTCATCTACTTCAACCCCTCCACTTGAATTGGTGTCTCAAAGTTTTCAGGCATTTTTCGCAGACGAGCTTTAATCGCTTCAGGCGGATCCACTTGCGGCGCATTTGGATGCAGCAACCACGATTTCACAAAGTGTGTCTCTGACACTTGGAAATATGGTGGTGGCTCTTCGTGATCAATTGCTAATGCATAAGCATTTCTTGGTGCAAATGGGCAACCTTTTGGAGGTGCAATTAAGTCCGGTGGTGTTCCGGGAATTGCTACTAACTCCGTCTTGTCATCCGTATCAAGACTTGGCATTGACGCGAGTAACCCCCATGTATAAGGGTGTCTTGGATCATAAAAAATTTCATCAACAGTTCCAATCTCAACAATTTGTCCACCATACATTACAGCTACTCGATCGGCTACATTTGCAACAACCCCTAAGTCATGCGTAATGAAAATAATCGACGTATCAATCTTATGTTGTAATTCTTTCATCATTTCCAAAATTTGTGCTTGAATTGTTACATCTAAAGCTGTTGTTGGCTCATCCGCAATTAAAATTTTTGGATTACAAGCTAAAGCGATTGCCACAACGACACGTTGTCTCATGCCACCAGAAAATTGATGTGGATATTGATTTATTCTAATTTCAGGCAGAGCAATTCCAACCATCTTCATTAGCTCAATCGCTCGCTCTTTAGCAGCAGCTTTACTTAATTTTTGATGTTTGATTAAACCTTCCATAATTTGTTTACCGACTTTCATCGTCGGATTCAACGATGTCATCGGATCTTGAAAGATCATCGACATTTCTTTTCCACGAATTTGCTGCATTTCTTTTTCTTTTAGTTTAACTAAATCTTTACCAGCAAATAGCATCTCACCTTGAGCAATTCGACCAGGCGGGTTAGGAATCAAGCCCATTAATGCCTTTACAGTAACAGACTTTCCTGATCCTGATTCACCAACAATAGCTAATGTTTCACCTTTGTATAAATTAAAATTTACACCACGAACCGCTTTGACTTCTCCTCCATAAGTAGTGAAAGAGACGTGCAGATCTTTAACTTCCAATAGTTTGTCCATCATCATTCTCTCCCATATCTTATTTCCGCATTTTCGGATCTAATGCATCACGCAAACCATCCGTAATCAAGTTAAAACTTAAAATCAACAAACTCACAACAACAGCTGGAATAATTAGCCTATAAGGGAAAATCTCCATATAGCCCAGACCGCTATTAACAAGTGAACCTAGAGATGCTTGTGGTGCCGGAATCCCCAAACCAATAAAGCTTAAAAATGCCTCAGTAAAAATCGCTGCTGGAATCGTAAACATTAAAGCAATTGTAATTGGTCCAAGAGCATTTGGTAATAAATGCTTCGTAATTGAGCGAAAGTTCGATGAACCAAGAGATTTAGCAGCAAGGATAAATTCTTGTTCTTTTAACTTCAAGAATTGTGCACGGACAATTCGGGACATCCCTATCCAACCGGTAATGACCATCGCCAATATGAGTGTCCAAAAACTCCGATCAAGCATCACAACAATCAACATGACAACAACTAAATACGGAATTCCATACATCACTTCAACAATTCGTTGCATAATTAAATCGGTTCTCCCGCCAAAAAATCCAGAGATGCTTCCATAAATAACACCAATTATCAACTCAATTAAGGCAGCAAATAGACCAATTCCGAGCGAAACTCTTGCACCCATCCAAACACGTGTCCAAACGTCACGACCAAACTCATCAGTTCCAAAATAGAAGTACTCGGTAATATTTTTTTCGGCATAATAATCAACTTGCTCATCAGAACCTTTAACATCTTTCATCTTCCCATCAAAACCTAGCCAAGAAACTTTCTCTAGTACCGGAATTTTCGGTGGTAAGTTCGCACGAGATAAATCTTGCTCATGATACGTATACGGCGAAAGAAATGGTGCTACAATCGCAAGTGAAATCAATATTGTCGCAATAATCAAACCAGCAATAGCACCCTTATTCTTAAACAAGCGAATCCTTGCATCTTTCCAAAATGTTAAGCTCGAACGACTTATTTTATCAAAATCTTCCGCATTTGCACCAACGATTTTAAACTTATCAGAAGGAATTTTTTCACTTTCCATTAGCTTTTACCTCCCGACACGCGTATTCTTGGATCAACAATGCCATATAACATATCCACGATAAATATTGCAACAATCAAAACCATACTATAGAAAAGTGCCAAACCCATAATCGTTGGATAATCAAGTAACGTTACTGATACGACAAATTGCTCCCCAAGCCCTGGAATAACAAAAATTCTCTCAATAACAAGTGTTCCTACTAACACGCCTGCAGCTAAAGGTCCCAATATCGTAATAACAGGAATTAAAGCGTTTCTTACTGCGTGTTTGATGACAACCATCGGTTTTGTAATCCCTTTAGCACGAGCTAAAGTGATATAGTCAGAACCAAATACATCTAGTAGCTCTGTTCTCATAAAGCGAGCTACTGTCGCAATAACAAATACCGATAGTGCTATCGTTGGCAATACCGTTTTATCAAAGTCTTCAAATAATGATTTTGGCCAATAGGCAATCGGAAACCAACCTAGTTTAACAGCAAACACCAGTTTCAATACGGACGCAAAAACAAACCCAGGGATAGACACCCCAAGTACAGCAATAACGGTAGCCAAGTAATCTACCCATGTATTATGCCGCAACGCAGCAATAATTCCCAGCATAATCCCAACAGCTGTTCCAAATAGTAATGCTTGCACTCCTAAACGAAACGATGGGCTAATACGATCACCAATAACATCTACTACCTTACGCTCACCTTGGAAAGAAGTCCCTAAGTCACCCTTCACCAAATTCTTCATGTAGCTCATGTATTGTACAGGCACTGGCTTATCTAATCCATACTGCTTCTCAATCTGTGCAAGCATATCCGGTGTTAATTTCTCACGGTTCTTAACAGGTGAGCCAGGCATTAGTTTCATTAAAAAAAATGTCATTGATGCAATAACAAACAAAGTAACTAACATGAGTAAAATTCTTTGCAGAGAATATTTTAACAGTGTCCGCACCTCCAATAATATTATTTAAAATAGACTACTTACACATATCTGATTCCATTAGCTTTTTAAGTAAATTTTCTGTTAGATTTTATTGTCACAGACATAAAAAGATCTAACACAAAATTCACCAAAAAAGTAATCAAACTGAGACGTGCAAGGATCTATTATAAGGGTTAACGCCCAAATGGCATTAACCCTTATATTGTGTAACAAATGTGCAATTATTTCAAGATACGAATATTAGCATATCTAAAATCTCCACCGAAAGGACGCAGTACTAGTCCGTCTACCTTAGGGTTAGTAAGTGTAACTCTTACACGCTGATACATTGGTGCAATCGCTTGCTCTTCAATTGCAATTTTCTCAGCTTCTTGAAGTAGCTCAAAACGTTTCTGTGCATCCAAGTCTTTTGCGTACTCTTCCCCTGCTCTTTTGATTAAATCGTCAAACTGCTTGTTTGAGTAATCCATACGGTTATAAGGGTTTCCAGTTGTGAAAGTTGCTAAGAAGTAATCAGCATCTGGATAGCTTGCTCCCCAACCAGCATAGGCAATATCGTAATCTTGCTTATCTTGAAGATCAAGCATTTGCTGGAACGGTGTTGGTTTAAAATCAAGTGTTAAACCTGGTAAGTTCTTCTCAAGTTGATCTTTCAAGTACTCGCCAACTTTCTGTGCAACATCATCGTCGTAATTGAGGAACTCCACTTTCAATTCGTCAATGCCTAGTTCTTTCTTTGCTTCTTCCCAATACTTTTGTGCATCTTCTATTGTATTATCTGGCATCAACGAACCAACGCCTTCACGGAAGTCTTTACCATTCTCGTCTCTCTGTAAGCCGTTTGGTACAATGAAGTCAGCTGGAATGAGGTGATCTCCACCTCCACCTAGAATTTGCAACAACCCTGCGTTGTCATATCCTCTTGCAATCGCTTTACGTACATTAAGATTTGCTAATGCTTCATTTCGACTTTGATTCAGCTTTAACCAGAATGTTACTAACTCTGATTCCTCTGCTCTTCTCTCATCGTTTGCATACTTAAGGATTTGCTCTGGTGGAACTCCAGTACGGTCAAGATCTCCTGCTTCAAACAGTTGCAAGCGTGTGTTTGCATCTTTGATAACTTTTACCTCAACTGTGTCAAGTGTTACATTATCTTTGTTCCAATATTGATCGTTTTTCTTAAGCACCCAGTTATCATCTGTTTTCCAAGAATCAACTACATATGGACCATTATAAACTTGCGCATCTGCAGATTTCGCATAATTTTTTCCTTGCTCATCAGCAAATGCTTTATTCATTGGATAGAACATACTAAATCCTAATAATGATTTTGTGTAAGGGTAAACAGCTTCCCAAGTTATTTCAAGCGTAGTTTCATTGATTGCTTTTACACCAATATCTTCTAATGGTACTTCACCTTTGCTTGCTGCTTCAGCATTTTTTAAATCATACATGATATATACATATGAAGATGCTGTTTTTGGGTCTGCACCATATCTCCAACCATCTACGAAATCTTGTGCAGTTACTGGATCTCCGTTAGACCATTTTGCATCATCACGGATTTCAATCGTCCAAGTCTTCCCGTCTTCACTGATCTCTGGATCACCTTTCGCTAAAGCAGGCTCCATATCACCTTTGTCATCAAAAGCATACAGTCCTTCCATAACGTTTGCTAATGTAGTGTGTGTAATCGCATCCGTTGCAGTTTGAGGGTTCAGTGAATCCATATCCCCTCCTTCAGGCAAACGTAGGATTTGCTCAGTAGCTAGGTCACCTGTGTTCTTGTCCTTGGTTTCACCTTTGCCTTGATCTTTGCCGCTGTTACAAGCAGCTAAAATTGTACTAAAAGCGAATAATACAGCAATAAACAACAATAAATTCCTCTTTTTCATTTACAAACTCCTCCTCTTAATTTTTAATAACCCGCCTGAATTATGGTGGTGATACCATCACTATAATCAGTTTACAATTATTTTGCAACTTTTTCGTCATCTATCATGACGTTAAATTACCATCAATGTAAATTTCAGAAAGTTTGCAAGTTATAACTTGTTGGTATTTTATATGTTTTTAAAAAATATTGCAAGCTTTTTCTGAAAAGTTTTTCTGGAATTTTCTGAATTATTGCAACCTTGTTACAATTTCTTTAGCAACATTCAGGATTATTTTGAGAAAAATATACGGAATTATTTTTAAATTAATGATGTTAATTATGATATTATGCATTTTACTAAGTTATTCCTTACGTAACCTATGCAGTTTTTTATAAAAAATCAAATACTTTTGATAAAAAAGACTACCGAAACTACCTTATATTCGCTATAATATTTAAATAACAATTTCAACCTAGTCTGAGGAAAATATGCGAAGTCATTTTAAGTCATCAAGTTTGCTAACCGTTACTATACTTATTATTTCATTCATCTATGCGATATTTGATAAAAATACAGCGACATTGCTGTCCTTTATCAATTCTTTATTCATAATTGGTGGAATTATTTTTTTGCTCGGCTTATTTAGATTGGTCGTTGATGCTGGATTTTTTAATACTTTAGTGAAAAGCTCTCGAAAAATGATGACATCACTTGGTATTGGACGTCCATATGATGAAGAAGAAAAAGAGAGCAAACCCTATTGGTTCACAAAGCCATTTATTATCTCAGGTTTTGTTTGCATCTTGATCTCATTTGTTCTTTCAATAATTTTCTATTAGAATTTTTATAAAAATGGAGTGTCTCATGATGAAAAAGGTATTCTCAGGTATTCAACCAACTGGATTTCTTACATTAGGAAATTATATAGGTGCAATTAAACAGTTTGTGGAACTGCAACACACTACTGAATGCTATTTCTGTATTGTTGATCAACATGCTATTACAGTGCAGCAGGACCCTAATGAGTTACGAAAAAATATCCGTTCATTGGCTGCTTTGTATTTAGCTTGTGGTATTGATCCTAATAAGGCAGTTGTTTTTGTTCAATCGGAAGTACCCGCACATGCACAAGTAGGTTGGATGATGCAATGTATTTCTTATATTGGTGAACTAGAGCGCATGACTCAGTTTAAAGATAAGTCTCAGCGTAATGAGGGAACAATTCCCGCTGGACTTTTAACTTATCCGCCACTAATGGCAGCTGATATTCTGCTGTATAGCACAGATATTGTGCCTATTGGTGATGATCAAAAGCAGCATTTAGAACTGACACGCGATCTTGCACAGCGCTTTAACAAGCGTTATGGTGATTTATTAGTCATTCCTGAGGCGCAAATAATAAAGTCTGGTGCACGAATTATGTCATTACAAGAACCAACTAACAAAATGAGTAAATCTGACCTGAATCAAAAAGCAAAAATTAACTTGTTGGATGAGCCAAAAGCAATTGAGAAGAAAATTAAAAGTGCAGTGACTGATTTAGAAGCAATTGTGAAATATGATAAAGTGAATAAGCCAGGGATTTCTAATTTATTAGATATTCATACAACGCTAAGCGGCACACCGATTTCAGAAATCGAGTCAATATTTGAAGGCAATGGATATGGTGACTTTAAAAAAGCAGTTGCCGAAGTTGTTCTCGATGAACTTATACCAATTCAAGAGCGTTATCACAACCTGATGACTGACCCGAATCAATTAGATGAAATCTTAGACCAAGGCGCCGATGCTGCACGAGCAGTTGCTGAGCCAATGTTGAAGAAAATGGAAAAGGCAATGGGGTTAGGACGATAATGGTATAAACTTTCCGCACGAATTTTATGATGAAAAACAAAAAATCATGACCAACTAAGAGTGTCATGATTTTTTATATGTAACAAATAACCTAAGGCAAGCGCTCACCCATTTCAATCTCCCATAAATTTTCCAAATAATTTTGCCCTTTAGTCATCTTCTCACAAAGCTCTTCATGTTTACTGCCCCAGCTACAAGATACTGCTTCAAAAAGCTCTTGCCAAACCACTTCAAAATCAAGCAATAATGCTTCGTGATAACGCTCTGGGAACCACTCGGTAAACCAATAACGAAGTTCCGAAAGATTTTTAGACAAATACAAATGTTCCAATGACAGCAGTAAAAGCCGCTTCAATTGCCGTTCCTTCCGAGTCAATCCTTGCATTGTTTGAGGATGTGGCGAAAGAGCAGTAACTTCCTTTTCTCTTTCAAATGGTGTAAACGAATATTGACAAATCGCCATATCCTTAGCTAGCTCAAACACCTGCTGTTCATGTCGCGGAATTAATCGACTTTTTCGAATTGGCACAGTATAACCAATGGTATCAATTGCCAGCACACCATATCCATCTGTTAAAACCGCCGCATATTCAATAGGAGAACGTTCATTGCCTTTTCGTATAAAAGCTTGTTGATAAATATCCTCTAAAAGCTGGCCCGGCAACTCGTCAAGGCTATTTTCAATCCAATGATATAAAGCTTTTTCAATTAAAATAATAGGCACTTGATCCAATAGCTCAACACGGTCTGACTTACGCCATTCGTGAAACTCACAAACATTATAGCCGCACTCTTCACCATCGAACCAATTCACCCAAATATCATGAAGATACAACATGAAATTTCCTCACTTTAACTTAGGCCAGTGTCCTATAGGGATACTGCCTATAATAGATAAACCAATTAGTTTCATTATTGGCAAACACCTACCAAATAATACAGAAAATTATTTTGCTTCCGTTAGAGGTTCTACTCGCCTAAGCCAGATAAAAATTTTTCCGAAGTAAGTGCAAACATATCTCTTGTCTTTTTCTTATATTTCCGAGCATATTGATCAACGATATAATATCCAATTGCATACCCGGCCATACGCGGAATAGAGCGAGAACCATATAACAGCTCTCGGTGCTCTTGATCCTGATTATTGATCTTAAAATTAGGCTGATAAAATTCTGATAAAAGCTTTTGCAACAAATCATCCGAATAGCGAGTAATCCAAGGTGCCAAATGGTCGTGCCCACAATACTCCTCAACCGCTTTCTCAGCAAGCCCTTCCATCACCACTGTATCCAGTAAAGTATTATTACACGATGATGCCAAGCGATGCAAGCGACAAGCATGATGATATTCATGTACAAACAAAGCTTCTAAATCTGCCGTCTCTAATTCATATGGCGTAAATAGAAAAACCATGTTTTTAAATGCTAAACCTGATTTCTGTCCACGCCAAAGGAGGTTGCTGCGAGCAGGAAATAAAAAAACGGGAACATCCGGCCCTGCCCATTCTTTCCGATACTTTTTAAAAAAAGATTCAACTTGTTCCCAAATTTTATCCTGTTTCATTTTGTTAAAAGTACGAATTGCATTCCAGTTAAAGATTGCCATGCCATTTTGATGGAGATCTGTTAACAATGAGCGATCCGGTAAATCTAAATGCTCTATGATTTGGTGATCCAGTGAAGAATTTGCTTCCTCCATCCATTTATCTGTCCGAACAATTCCCATATTTCTCACCCATATTTTTTGTATAAAATATGCCAGGGTGCTTGGGTGAGGTGCTGGTACATCATCAAAAATACCTACTATAGTAATGAGTTATTCAAAACTGAAAATGAAAAAACCTCTTAAACGCAATATTTTTCAAGTACTACAAAATAATCCGATATTCCGAGTCAAAATATTTGTATAATTCGACAAAATTCTTTAAAATGGAAACTATATTACATCCAGCAACGAGAAGGTGCAATCATTTTGACCCCCTAGCAAATAGGGATAATTAAAAAGACTTCTCCTCTTGACTTTTTAAATATTCCTATTTTATCTATAAACAAAAATACTCACTAATACAGTCACAGTGAGTATTTTTGTTTATATAAATTTTTTGAATACAAGAACGGCATTATGACCACCAAAACCAAGTGAGTTAGACATTGCTGCTCTCACTTCTTTCGTAACAGCTTGATTCGGTGTATAATTTAAATCACATTCTGGATCAGCTTCTTGGTAGTTGATCGTTGGTGGTATTTGGCCGTCTTGAATGGCTAATATTGAAAAAATGGCTTCAATTCCTCCTGCTGCGCCAAGTAAATGACCTGTCATTGACTTAGTTGAGCTAACGGCTATATCATAAGCATGAGCACCAAATACTTCCTTGATCGCCATTGTTTCATATAGGTCATTGTAAGGTGTACTAGTACCATGTGCATTAATATAATCAATATCAGTTGACTGTAATCCACTATCATTTAGCGCAATTTTCATTGCACGGGCTGCGCCCTCACCGTTTGGTGCTGGTGCTGTAATATGATGTGCATCACCTGTTGAACCATAACCTACAATCTCAGCATAAATATGCGCACCACGCCGCTCTGCATGCTCTAATTCCTCAAGTACTAAAATTCCTGCACCTTCACCAATAACAAAACCATCACGATTTTGATCAAACGGACGGCAAGCTGTATTTGGATCAGGATTAGTCGACAATGCTTTATTGGCACAAAAACCTGCTAGTGACATTTTCGTGATTGGAGACTCAGCACCACCTGTAATCATTACATCTGCATCTCCACGTTCGATTACTTTAAAAGCATCACCAATCGAGTTCGTTCCTGTTGCACAAGCTGTTACTGTACAAGAATTCGGACCTTTTGCTCCTAACTGAATCGAAACTTGACCAGTTGCCATATCCGGAATTAACATCGGTATAAAAAATGGACTAACACGCCTATGGCCTTTCGCCAAAAATTTATCATACTGTTCTTCGAATGTCTCTATTCCACCAATCCCAGAGCCAATCCAAACACCGATTTTCTCGGCATTTCTATCATCAATGGTCAAATTGGCATCTGAGACAGCCATCTTCGCTGCAGCTACTGCATATTTTGTAAAGCGATCCATTTTGCGTGCTTCTTTTGTATCAACAAACTGTTCAATATCAAAATCTTTGACTTCTGCAGCTACTTTGACAGGATAGTCATCGGGATTATGTCTTGTTAATGGTCCTATCCCAGAAACACCTGCTAATAAATTTTTCCAAATGGTTTCTACATCGTTACCAATCGGTGTTAAAGCACCTAATCCTGTGACAACCACACGTCGTTTCATGATCTAAATACCCCTTCCAATCTAATTTTTTCATGAATGATTTATTTGCCCCAACGTATACAAACTGCGCCCCATGTTAATCCAGCGCCAAAACCTACTAAAACAAGTACATCTCCATCTTGCAAGCGTCCTTCTTCTGCACATTCTGCCAGAGCAACCGGAATCGATGCTGCTGATGTATTGCCGTATTTCTCAATCTTATAAGCTACTTTTTCCGGTGCTAAATTAAGTCGCTCTCGTGCCGCTTCAATAATTCGAATATTCGCTTGGTGTGGAATTAATAAATTAATATCTTTTTTATCTAAATCCGCCTTCTTCACAACTTCCAAGCAAGAATCTCCCATTTGCCGTACTGCAAATTTGAAAACTTCACGTCCGTTCATAACAATTCCATTTTCACCATGATAAAGATGCTCTCCACCACTACCATCAGCACCAAGTTCGAATGACAGTATACCTCTGCCTTCACTTACTTCACTAACAATGGCAGCACCGGCACTATCACCAAACAATACTGCCGTATTACGATCTTCCCAATTAATAATTTTAGATAATTTCTCAACACCAATTACCAAAATGTGGCGATATGTCTTCATGTTAATAAATTGTGCCGCGGTGATTATACCATAAATAAAACCTGTGCAAGCAGCACTAAGATCCATTGCCGCTGCCTTTTTTGCCCCAAGTCGTTTTTGTAACTGACAAGAAACTGTTGGAAAAGAGCGATCAGGAGTCACAGTTGCAACTAAAATTAAATCAATT
>Ga0131853_10015976_pt1 | contig 13710 bp, 8 predicted proteins | sample TergutLab28metaG_FD_92764 | JGI IMG/M metagenome (GOLD analysis project Ga0131853, IMG submission 92764) | Labiotermes labralis P1 segment gut microbial communities from Petit-Saut dam, French Guiana - Lab288 P1 (version 2) (version 2) | ecosystem: Host-associated > Arthropoda: Insects >... | reverse complement strand
GATGATATGGCTCCCTGATGATGGTCCTAGGACCGAAACATGTCGGAGCGTTTTTAATGTTTTAATGTGTAAATTTTATAAATTTTATATATGTGCAGTAGTTGGTATAATAATTGAGTAACTGGACAACATGCACGGTGTAACAACGAAAATATGTAGAGTGTCATTCCAAAATACAATAAATTTGAGACACTGATGCATCTGGTAGGTTTTACTATAGAAATATATTACGATGCACGACCCTGTGAATGTCGGATTTGTTTGTAATGTGTAATACTTACTGCTCTTCCACTGCAAAAGTGGTTACACGAACCCCCCTCAGTGGTACGTTGTACTTACCTTGCCTGTCTTTTTTTATAATTATCTCTGTGAACGCACACTACGGTGTAAAGCATTGAACACGACCCCCTCTAAAGCAGCGAAAAGACTGCTTTACAGCATAAGCTGAGTTGCTACGTGATGTAAAGGAAACTTGTTCCGCAAACGGTCTACAGAGTAATACTAACTAAAGCATGCAATGGAAATGAAAGGGAAGCGTAGCAAGCATCCTGACAAACAAACAGCGCTCTGCTCACAATTAGACTAATTATGTCATGACGTGTGTATATACTACGTGGATACGTATTGTTTCTGCATCCAAGTTGCTGTATCGGGCCGATAAATGCTCGGATGGACGACACAGATAGGCAGGCAAGTGCTGTGTGACGAACATGCGATGTTATCGCAACGTGATAGCACGTTAATTGCGTTTACGGCAGCACCCAATCGGGTCGGTCATTTTTAACACACTTGTATATGGGAACCAATTTATCAGTACCGGGAATAGGCGTGTTATGAGTCACGTTCGTTGTTTAGCAGAAATGCGAAATATTATATATAGTGAAAGTTAAGATAAACGTTGTCAGCTATCGGCCTATCGTTTTCTTCACCAGTAGTATTGGCGTTCAAAATTAGTTTATGGCGTGCGATTGTTGAGTGTCCTTCGGTTAAAGCACGCGACATTCAGCACTGTACCATCGGCTGTTTTGAGGACATTGTATCGTATGAAATTCTTATCGGAGATTCTTAAACGTCGCTTGCAAACTATTACAGTGTCCGTTCTGCCTCTCCTACTACAAATCTCATCGGAGGGGCTTGACGTTATCCTTCTATAAGGTGTGAACACGAGAAGCCAGACGGACGAGTTGATATTCAGTTTGGTTTTTATTTTACTGGAATTTCTTTCAAGGTCACATTTTGTGTTTGTTCGTTGTTGGCCTTTTGCGCTGTACACGTGTTCTTGTTTGTATGAGTGTGAAACATGGTCACCCACATTGAGGGAGGAACGTAGGCTGAGGGTGTTTTCCACATTTTCTTCCTTATCGCATTCCTCGAGGAGGCCTTTATTATACAAATATAACAATTACACTGTGAATTCATTGTACAACTGTAATATGCTATAATTATAATGCAGTAATTAATTATGGAAGGCTCCAGTACCATATTTTGCTCTTCAAAATTCCCATTTATACGCGAAATAATTTCTTCAAAATTTATAGACATTTTGGGCACGCGCCCTCAAAAATATTCTCCAGCCCTGGTTTAGTCATTCTTTTCGCCCCGTAAGCACAGGTGACCTCGTCACACTGAAGTTCCAAGCGTATTAACACCCAGTCCTCGCCACTTCACCACACCCAGTAGGCCCGACCGTCAGCCAGTTCCGCTGACTCCTGCACCGGCCAAAAACGAAGCGACGTACTGTACCTCAACAAATGCTCGTTGAACTGTCTCAGAGACGTTACCTGCTACAGCAGAAAATGTTTTCGGAATGAATGTACTCGAGGGTCGGATGAAATTGTCACTGGTGACCATATATAAGTACCACACATTCTTATTCTCAGCAGCTTCGCACTCCGACAACTTTACCTCCACTGAAAAGCCTCGTACGCGTTGGATAGCAGGATGCATGTTCGAAGAGCCGGTACGAGGTAATGGCCAAGAAGAGAGATGCTGTCCCTGATCTTCGGTCGCTCACTATGCAGCAGAGTGACAGTCAGTACGGCAGTAGGACCACGAAGTATGGTGTGCAGTCATTTGGCAGTGTGTCGAAAGACTGCATGCAAGTAGACAAAATTCGACCATATGTATCCAGTTTACTGTACTTGCATTGCTCAGTTTTTTTTCTTCTACGTTTTGTGTGCACAACGTGGAATGAGTGTACTGTGCAGCGTACTGGTTGTCATTGTGTTCACATCGGCATTTTGTAACTAGTCTTAGCAGGACATTGTTTGTCGGAATATTTGTCGTTTTGATTGTCGTTCGCGTGAATAGAAACTAAACGCAGTTCTCACGTTCGATAGCACCACCACACGGCAGCAATAGTCGGTAAAGAAATGCACTCTTTAGTTGCTAGTAATTGCGTCGAACACTACCGGATAAAAGTTACCTCTTAGGTCACATATCGACACTGCTTATTCTGTAAATCTGTCTGTGTATTATTTGAAACAACCGTGTTCAGTGTTTTATAGGTTAACGGTCGTTTACAGGATAAAATGACATTAAACTTACATCAAATAATATTGCAGAGTATAGCGGTGCCCCTCCTCCGGGAAAAAGTCTTATATAATAATAATAATAATAATAATAACGCTGAGACGGTGAACTATAGGTCTTTTCAATGTCAGTGTGCACATTCATTGGTAGTCGTTATGTGAGATTGTGTCCGAGAGGCTATATTGTATGAGTTCTGGTCAATAGAAGGATTATGTGTTGTGGAAACTGTAGCTAGGTATGGGGTGTGTTATTTGTCCGCTAAATTTACATCGAATGTTCCATTATTTGTGTTTTTTGTTGTACCTTCGTGTCAACGGTGGGCTTCAAACCGGATCCCTTTGTGAGAGGGAGAAAGAAAGAATGAATTTGTGGATATAGTGACAGGTGTGGGCCTGGAGCCTTAAGTACAACGAACTTTCGAAACGTTTGTTACAATGCAAACCAACAAATGCGCATAGTTTTATTAAATTTACAGTAATGGTACAAAACACCAACGCCTACGTGTTTCGGGCTGTCCGGTCAAATCATCAGGGAACACACACACACAAACATATATATATAAACCAGGCGCTGAATGTTGTCGTTTCCTGCATGTAGCAGAACTGTCGGAATTTCCGGCAGTTCTGCTACATGAAATGTGATTTTAATAAAATTCTGTGCATTTGTTGGTTTGAATTGTAATAATTGACTAAAATGCACGGAATGGAGAATGTGAAATCCTGCAACCTGTTGTGTGTTAATGTACTGTACCATGGACGGTATACCCTACTACTGACTTGTAGTAAAGGCGATTGCAACAGAATTTGGCAGAATCACGCAAGCCAGTGCCAACGTGCCAATATTCACTCCCCCCCCTCACCCCCCTCACCCCCTCCTTGAATATTTGGTTGTTTGTTATATCCTATTTTTACCTGCAGATTACTTGCGATCGAAAGGATTTGACTCTCCTTTAGCATGATTTCTTTTTGCTGTGTTACAGACTTTCCATACCCCCAGTTTTGGCGACGAGGAATTCGACATTCCTCCAATTAACCCACACCACCAGCAACAACAGCAAGCCGCCAGCCAGCATCCCTCCCAAGGCAACATGGCGTCGTACCAGCAGCCCCAAATGATGGGCAATCAGCCCACAGATGGCATGGTGATGAACGACCCATCAGCGTACCAACAGCCTCTATATCTGACGGGACCACCCGAACATTCCATGGGAATGAGCGTCAAGTAAGTAGTAATCGCTGATAAATGGAAATAAATGCACATGTACGGTGTAAAAGCGAGCATTACAAACGCTGCCCTTTGGAATTACACATTTTTTGTGTTTAGAAGAATAAAGAAATCGCAGTTATAAGGTTATGACTGAGATGACTGTGAAGATACCTTCTCCTGGAATGTGACGCCTTACAGTTTTGATAGTGCTGTACTCCATGCTGTGCACTGTAAAGCCCAGCAGTTCTCTTGTTAGGCCCGGTAACTTGAACTAGAGGCATATTAGTTAGTCTTGATATGATTAACTGCATAAAATCAGCATTTGTGATTGATATGAAGAATTATTCGTAATGCAAGAAAAAAGACAAGTTATCAGTCGAAACACAATTAGTATTCTCTTTCAGAAGCAATGGTTACATGTTTCGAATTAATTAATCCATCGTCAGGTCCTTATACAACACAAGTAGCAAGAATAATGTAATGACGTATCAACGTAGGTACTTAACGTTGCTTTATGTGTGGGATCCCACATCATAATTATCATTACAATAAAATTGTGATAGTAAAAGATCTTTTTTTTTGACGTTTTGCTGACCGTGCATCTCAGTATATTTATCTCAGCATTTAACCAACTTGATGCACAATATTTGTTTTACAATAAGTTTTATTTCATGCCTCTACATGTTTCGAGCACATGTGTTCGAAACATGTAGAGGTATGAAATAAAACTTTATTGTGAAATAAATTTTGTGCATCAAGTAGGTTAAATACTGAGATAAAGTAAAAGATCTATTACTGCAGTTAAAAATTGTTAGAGTGCATGGCAGAGGCGTAAGAAGTAATTCATAATTCATAACCTTTCCTAAGGATCTCATAAGTTTACGCTGGGAGGGACATCATAATCTGCAGATACAAAGAAGGGATGTTGCGTATTTGTCGGACATAGTATAAGGTACAACATTCTATCACTCTTTGCCATTATACATCATTGTTTCGCGCAGTCGACATTTGGTTATTTTTTTATTTTCCTGAAAACTCGGGATAGCTCAGTCGGTATAGCGACTTGCTACGGGCTGAACGGTCCGGGGATCGAATCCCGGTGGGGGCGATATTTTCCGCATCTGTCCAGACCGGCTCTGAGGCCCGCCCAGCCTCCTATACAATGGGTACCGGGTCTTTCCCGGGGGTAAAGCGGCCTGGGCGTGGCGTTGACCACCCACCCCATCTAAAGCCGAGGTTAAAGAAAGAGTAGAGCTATACCTCTGGGCCTTCGTGGCCTGTTCTAGGGTGAACTTTACCTTTGCCCTTATATATATATATAATCTGAAACCTGCGAAAGTTCAGAACTCGTCATCACGTTGCAATATTATTGTTCACACATCGCAAATGTTAATTGGATAGATGTGGGGCTCCGACGCGTTGTTCAAACGGAATTGGTTTGTGCAGGCCTGCGCAGTATCGATGTTCGTAATTTAATAAGGAATCAGGAGTCGTACTGGCATGCACACGCACGCACACACACACGCACGCAGTAAACTTTCATTCGGGAGATGTCTAGTTCGAATCTCGGCCGAGACACTGGTTTTTCGTGATTTTCTCAGTCCGTCTAGGAAGGTGTCAGGACAGCATTTCAAATTACGTCACGTCCGCTTCCTTCCAAATTTTATCGACGTTATTCAGTCTTTCGCGTCATTGCAGGAATACTGCCTTAAAATAGGCCACAACCGTTTTCCAGTTCATGGCTTGTATTCAGCAACTAATCTGTTGTTGTATTACATTATTTCATTTCCTTCCTATCTGTTGAGACTCGGAGGGTTTTGCGTCCTCCCCCCCCCCCACTTTCCCCTCGGGCTCAACCGGCTGGCAGCTGACGACAGACCATGAATGGAACCAGGTTCTCGGTTAGTTCCTGGAAGACTGCACAACGCAGCAAGCAAGTCTTGAGGGTTGCTCAGGTAGAGCAGGTTTAGCGACACACCGAACAGCCACAGCGTCGCATCACCAAGGGTACAAACCACAGCTTCACCTTCGTGAGATATCACAAATCTCATGTATATATATGGATAGAATTTTATTCTTGTACTTTTCTTAGTGTGGTGTCATGCAGTCAAACACAAACTCTTACCAGATTTGTGTGTGTGTGTGTGTGTGTGTTTTCTGTGTACTCTCCCCGTCGACGTGTATAGAACGATCGTCTTGCAAATTGTAGGCTACACCATTGTAATGTGAAGACTAAATAGCACAAAGGTAAGCAGTGAGCCTGTTAGTAGATATCGAATTTTTCAGACAGTTTTTGTGTATCCCAAACTGAAGCATGGTAACAAGACTTTAAGTGCCTTGATATTACTTGAGCCTTTTTCCATTTTTTATCGTGGTTCTTGAATTGTACGGTTAACGTCGCTTTTAATAATCTCTAATCCTGATTACTGTAATAGAAATTATACCCATCGTCTTTATCGTTGCACCGTGCATTTCGTAGAGTCGTTTACTTAGCACACCAACTAATGCATATATATATATATATATATACTTTTTTTTACATTAAAACATTTAAAATCGCTCCAACATGTTTCGATCCTAAGATCGTCTTCAGGGAGCTACAGGAAGGAACAAGGAATATAAGGAAATTGATCAATGAGTGTTTTTAAAAATGTGACTTTAGCAAGGAACAGTGTAGCTCCCTGAAGATGATCTTAGGATCGAAACATGTTGGAGCGATTTTAAATATTTTAATGTAAAAAAAATGTATGTATGTGCATTAGTTGGTGTGCTAATTAAACGACTATACCCATCGTGTTTACAGGGGTATGTAAAAGTTGCCCTTATGTCGTAAGTACAACGCCACGAAGTTGTCTTTCACCATTTACCAGAAGTGTCAGTTCATGAGTGAGCACGTACCTAGTTCTGAAGACAGTAGAATCTTGATGTTCGGAATTTTGATCTTCGTTAACTGGTTTCGACGAATTCGTATGAGACCTTGTGGCTGGCCAGCGGGCTTCGCTTCACTGCCCCAGTACTGCGCTCATCACTGGCAGCTGTCTTCAGTCACGTGAGGGTATTTGTTTCGGCTTTATATAATGCGATTCACATACAGTCTTGAGGGTTGTTTAACCGTGCATCTTTCTCATGAAATAAAGTGAAATGCCAACTTGATGCAACTAGGTAATTTTATTGACGTTTTCTTAGCTCGACATGTTTTGGGCGCATACGCCCTTCATGAGGAGCATCTGATGTTGGGTTGCAGCGTATGGGTTTCTGCACCGAGTTTTTGGATTGGCACGGCGTCGCACGGCACCATCCGCACCGTACACACGACCTACGCAGCGGCTCTCAAGACCACCGCCAATCCAAAAACTCGGTGCAGAAACCCATACGCTGCAACCCAACATCAGATGCTCCTGATGATGGGCGTATGTACCCGAAACATGTCGAGCTTAGTTGCATCAAGTTGGCATTTCACTTTTCCTCCTGCAGTCATTTACTTAAGATATTACACGCTTCCAGAAATTTTTAATGTTTTATTTCAAATAAGCTTTCATGCTTCTTTGTTTTTGGGGTTATTTTACATGTTTATTGCCTTTTTTTCTTAAGATGTTGGCCCAAATAGGGGTATTACGTTAAAAATGAATTCTGGTGTTGCTGACTGTTTTATCGGCCACACTTATTCACGAATATCTTTCCGTATCTTGTGATGGAATGTGATGCCGTACAGTCTGGTAGAAATCTGTCGCCGTTGTTGTGGGAACCGACGACCGCTTACATTTCCAGTGCAAATCGCTCATACCCTGAGGATGAGTGACGTACCGCGGTTCGTATAAGTCCTTAGCCCGACCAGGAAGGAAACAAGCTTGGAAGCATGTCAGGGACGCGCGCGATTTCAACAACATCGAGACGCGAGCTGTCATCATGTTTTTTTTTTCCTGCAAGGCAAGGCGCCGATGGAAATTCACGCCATTCTGACAGAAACATTAGCTTGTTTCCTTCCTGGTCGGGCCAAGGACTTATCAGCAACCATGTATATTTCTTTGAAGCTAGGGAAGTATCTACTATATATCCTGTAACTCAGTATATTGCGACACGCCAAGTCATATAATATGTTTGTTATGTGTGCATATGGGTGTATGTATTTAGAAACTATCTTCGTATCATATTTCGTATTTGTTACTCTCGTCTTTTCGTCGCATTTGTAAATAACATGTTTGTCGCTCGGGAAGTGACATGAATTAGAAATTCAAAATTATGACTGTAATAGTGAGTCCGCCACTGTCTCTATCCTGGGCCAGCCCAATCAGTCCATATACCCACATCCCATGGATCTCCTGGAGGTGGGATGTGGGTATATGGACTGGATTGGGCTAGCCCAGGATAGAGACAGGTGGCGGACGCTTGTGAGTGCGGTAATGAACCTTAGGATTCCGTGAAATGCGGGGAATTTCTTGACTAGCTGCAAACCAGTTAGCTTCTCAAGAAGGACTCTGCACCATGGAGTAAGTAAGTAATAGTGATCCGAAGAGGGCGCGGCAACAAACGTCGTCGAACAGTAAAAGACGAACAAAATAGACGTAGTATATATCTGTTACATGAAGTAACAGGGCTGAACACAATTCCACTTCTTGTAATTACTGTAACGTGCTTTCGAAGCTATCAGAATTCGAACTGTCGCGGCACGACTTCTTGTCGTGTGTAGCGGTACACCGCTCGTCGGTTACATGGCAACGTCATGTTCTTGCTCTTGGTTTCATATTTTCCCCTGTAACGTTGTCGTGTTCCTTTTCACCAGCATTCAGTAGAAGAAGGTGCCGTAATTTTAGAACGTAAATCTTGATAACTGTCGGGTTTGTGTCGTTGTAGCTCTTCATACAGCAGTCCTCAACCGACGTACACGATGGCCGGTCCAGGACAAGCTGGTTCCCAACTTCTGATGCTCCAGCAACAACAGCAACACTCGCAGCTCTTGCTGACCCACGGACAGCCACCACAGGGACAGCTGCAGGCACCATATGGTCGCTCCCCTCAAGGTAGCAGCCCACCAACAGGTCAAGAAAACACAACCACAAGCGAAGACAGCGACGACAGCACACCGCACTCCGCCATGGTGAGTATCTTGATGCTTTTTGCTTCTCAACCTAGTGTTCTGCTCGGTATTAGCCTGCCGAGGATGGATAGAAACAGCATTAATTTAGTAGAAGACATCCTGTTGGCTTTTAAACGATTAATAATTAATTATCAGTATGCAGTGTACGTACAGAACGCAATATTGAGGAGTCTTCGTGTAAGTGTACGTACAGAACGCAATATTGAGGAGTCTTCGTGTAACGATTGTTGCATTGAAAAAGCAGTAAGTGTTGCATATACCGAGTATGTGTCTGTAGTGTTAATTATCAGTATGCAGTGTGCTTGCGCCATATTATGTCATCTGTGCCCTATGTAGCTGTACCAGATTTGTCTACACCGTATGTTTGCAGCATTTCTCATTCCAAGAATTCATCAAAATATTTTCTCCATGTAAAGTGCCCGTTATTCTTGTTAGATTTTAATGAAAATTTTCAATAGATTTTCGAGAAGTGCTCATCAAATTTCACGAAAATCCGTCCAGTTGGAGCGGGCGGAGGAACGGACGGACGGGCGTGACGAAGTTAGTAGCCACTTTTCGCAATTTTTAGAACGCACCTTATAAACAATTTGTTTTGTGATGGTTTTTTTTTAAATTATTAAACGAAGCCGTATTAAGCGTGATTCCCACTATGATTATGCTCACCTTCGGCTCACGTTCGGGGGAAATATTGTTGGCCTATATTTAAAAGCTTATGTCGCATAAGAACGGTCACGCTTGCATCACGGGGCACTCAGTCGCGCACGGGTGTTCTTTGACCACTTGACCCAGCTGGCCAACGGTAGACAGGAGATCCTAAACCAGAACACAGTCTGTATAACGAATAGCAGGTCCAAAAACTGCGATCACCTTGAATAAAGTATTGAAATACGAGGGTGAGTCACATAAAAGCCTTAAATTGCATGTTGCAAGCGGGGCCGCCATCTCTACAATACTACTGCGCTGTTGTGTTGCATTCCTGCATCGTACTGCCACCTGTCGGCCACTCTTCAAACCATGAGTATCATTGTTGCCAACTTACAGACAGTCGAGCTGTATTTCGAATTTTTATCGCACTTTTAAGGTTTTCATTTGACCTTCCGTCGTATATTTTAACTTAGTACAAGTTTGTTTTAAGATAATATTGACCAAAGACATACACTTATATATGTGGCAATGTAACTGATCTGTGTGACAAACAGAATATAGCACCCAGGTGTGTTACATAATGAAAGAAGAAAAACCCCCGTCCTACTGGGATCGAAATACAGGTGCCTTCCACAGATTTTCACAGACAAAACACAGAGACGTCTGGGACTTTGACAAAATTCCAAGCCACCACGCCTAGCCATCGTAATATAATATATTAATTTTAATATCTTGAATTTTATATGCTTTTACATTGTAAAATACGTATTTGGCGACAATATATAAAATTGAGAGGTCAATATAGCATTTAATATGTGTCCATTGGTTTATGGTTATCCTGTTCGTGTACTAATTTTGTAACAGCCTGAAGATTGCTCAGTATTGTGAAGTCGAAACAGTTGCTGTTGTGTTTGTCTTTTAATAAGTAGTTCTGTTGACGGTCGTTGATATTTGATAATCATATTTGACCGTAGTTTAATGCCATTACCGCCAAATGTTTCTTGTTTAACCTGTTTCAGTCCAAATGAACCGCGCTCGATTGCCGCAAGAGCGTGCAGTGTGAGTATTCTAGCCATAACCTTGACCGTGAGCTTACCTGGAGCTGAGCGTACTCCTAGTGTAGATCAATCTCTATTCCTGCTACACATTAAAGTAATGGGGGACCGCGTGTAGCACAGTGGTTAAGGTGCTGTGTTACAAATCGGAAGGTCGCTGGTTCGATCCCAGCTGGTGTCAGTGGATTTTCATTGACATAAAATTCTTCCGATCGCACTATGGCACTGGGGTCGACTCAGCCTCTAATATAAATGAGTACCAGGAATATTTCCTGAGGGTAAAGGCGGCCGGTACGTAAGGCTGACAACCTTACCACCATCCTGTGCCGTTGTCACGTAATCTGGCAGCCCTAACTTCCTGGAACCCTCTGGGCCACTCCAGGCCTGTAATGAGACTGCTTTTTAAAAGTAATGTGAGTGTGCTGGTTTACACCATGAAGATTCCCGTATTCTGTCATGATAATGATTATAAAGGTAGCAGGTTTTGCTGAAACGTCGGTGCCAGACTACACAGCATCGTATCCAGAAAATTTAAAGAAAGTATAAATTTTACGCACTGTGTAACATTTATGGCGATTTTAATCTGTTTTGTTTAACTGTCGTCAAAGAAACAGTTCAAATCTTAATGTATAGATGGATGCACGTGTGCGTGTTAATTAATTTTAATTAAACCCGTATTTAGTCACATGTAGGGAAATTTTGGAGGGAAGAAGCCTCGTTAGGCTGCCGTCAACAGTAAGAACTTTCGGTAGTCTTCGCTTGCGTTATGAAGACGATTCTTAGTCGTTTAGAAACAAGTTCCAAAATGTGCCGGTAAATAAGACAGTAGTACACAACTTGAATTAATTATCAGTTTGAATAATTGTCAGCGACATGTTTCGGCTTTTTAAAAACCCATCTTCACGCTGATTGCCCATCAAGAAAGGAACATGTATGTTGCAGGCCATAGATATTAAACGAGATCTCGTTTTACATAAAATTATAAGGGGTGTTTATACAGTATTGAAATAATAAAATCTGTTGGCACAATGAACATTCAAAATTTATTATTTTATGTACAACTTTACCCCCTCGAAAGACCCGGTACCCATTGTATAGTAGGCTGGGTGCCCCTCGGGGCTGGTCAGGATGGGTGCAGAAAATCTCGCCCCCACCGGGATTCGATTCCTGGACCTCTCAGCCCGTAGCAAGTCCCTATACCTACTGAGCTATCCCGGCCTACAATAGTCGCGGACCGCGGTAGCACAGTGGTTAAGGTGCTTTGCTACAAATCGGAAGGTCGCTGGTTCGATTCCAGATGGTGTCATTGGAATTTTTCACTGACATTATCCTAACGATCGCATTATGGCTATGGCGTCGAATCAGCCTCTAACAGAAATGAGTATTTCCTGGGGGGTAAAAGCGACCGGTGCGTAGGGCTGACAACTTACCACCATCCTGAGCCATTGTCACGTAATCTGGGAACCCTAACTTCCTGAAACCCTCTGGACACCTCGGACCTGTAACAAAACAAAACAGATCCAGAAAAATAAAGCTATTATGGGGGTGTTCTCGGATCTGTTTTTGTTTTGTGTTGTTTTTATTAGATTCCTGTTTTTTGTTTTTGCTAGTAAGGCCCTATGTAGAGATCTCTACACCACGTGCGCGTGTAGGCTTTATAGTAAGATCTTAAGTTCCTTAAAGACAACCTGAAGATGGCCAGTACAGGCCGAAACATGTAGTTGTCCATTATATAGTCATTAAATATACACCTCATGTGACAGGTGTGTTTGACTGCATACAGTTTTCCAAGTTACAGCCTGCTGCTTCTAAGCCTGATACTGTATGTCCTATCAGACCTTAAACGAAAGGTCACTGACATGTCGAGCACTCCGATTTAGAATATCATCGTGTGATGGTATAGTAATATTTCGCGCTTAATTTTGAAGAATGGCATAGTTAATGGAAGTTATGCATACATCCTTATACCATTATAATGTCCCCCTCCCTTTATATGTAAAGCAATTGTTCTCTCGCGGAATTGCTTCTGCGGATGGGTGTTCTGTAAAGTCAGACTATAAAAGCGTAGTTATAAATGTATAAAGTTTTAAGTGATTTTTTTTTGCTACTAAAAAGAAACGAAGTTCTTACGACTTTTCAGTTTTGTTAGAATGGCTTTTAAGAAAATAAATTTGGCTGAGCGCGTGTAATAAGACACCGCATGCTGAAGCTCTTATTTGTAACAAACACTAGGGGAGGTTGAGGGGAATGAATTCTGTTATTGACTTTGGCAACATTTTTCTGTTTTATAAAGAAGTAACATTACAAACATTGTGACTAATTCCCTACTTAAATTAACTCTAGTGAAGTAATTATTCGTGGACTTTAATCTAGTTAAAGATCCTGTCTCCGTTTATATGTGATACGGCGCCGAAGAACAACGGGTTTAGCCATTTGAAACCCCTAAATTACGTACGTCATGGACAACACTAATTCCCTATTATCAAGGCCAACGGCGTAGTCCTTTAAGGAAATTTTTTATTTTATTTTGAGAATTATACGGAACAAATAATCTGTGAGCACAGTACATTGTTTGCTTATTTTGAAGAAAATGGTAGATGCTATTTCCTCCGTAATTTAAGGAAAATGATTGGTAAGGACATGGAAGATGCTAGCATAGATTTAATATAGGCCTACTGCTCCATTATTGTTTTTAGATAATTAGCTCACCAATCAGGTATGCCCTTATAGACAATTCTAGTCGTCATTAAAAAAAACCCCAGTCTAACGTCTTTGCTGTGATACAAGAAGCAGTAACACTGTATGTTGTTTGTTTCACCTTTGCTACGATACGGAGAGAACACCAGCTGTGTGAAGCACTTGGTTTCCTCTTTAGGCACACGGTCCGTTGGTTGACCTTGTGACATGATGATGAGTGTGGCTAGTACGAATTCAACATCGTTGCCATTAAAGTTATTCTAAGCCTTGTCTGTCTTATTTGTCCATCGAATTGTTTCGGTTTTTGTTCGTGTCCGTGTAAATCAAATGAAATCACCTCCTGTAATAGCACGAGATGGCAGCATAAACGGTGTTGGAATGAAGTGTTTGGTTGGTGTTATAGTATCGACCGTTGTCCCCGGGGGGGGGGGGGGGCTTTCTCCCACAGCGCGAGCCATAGTGCCTTCGCTTTTTTGTCTT
>Ga0131853_10015975_pt1:0-12500 | contig 13711 bp, 8 predicted proteins | sample TergutLab28metaG_FD_92764 | JGI IMG/M metagenome (GOLD analysis project Ga0131853, IMG submission 92764) | Labiotermes labralis P1 segment gut microbial communities from Petit-Saut dam, French Guiana - Lab288 P1 (version 2) (version 2) | ecosystem: Host-associated > Arthropoda: Insects >... | reverse complement strand
AGGTGCGGCAGCTCTCCAAGCAACAAAATTCGTGTATCAAGCGACAGTGACCGACTTTGCGCTCAGTCAAGGTCAGTGACATGTACAAAACAGATATTTACAAGACCTCAGCCTGAGCCACAAAAACCCAGTCCTTGTTCTCGCACACTGTTTACACATTACGCGCTAATGCAACCCGCATCATTTCTTTATCTTCACTCTTCGCAGGGAAAATAAAATTTTCATATCCAGATGTGTGTTGTTCTGTCATACACTCTACTAATAGGAAAATGTTCAGTACCAAGATTGGTGAAATGGGCAGGGGAAAATATCGAGTAAAATCGGTTCGAAGTGCGAATGAAGTGATGGTTGTAGGAATGAAAACTTGGTGTCTACAAAGACGGGTCTGAACACAGTCTCGTACCTGAATACAATTAATTCACTATTCCCAGGAAAGTTACTTATAAAAAATGAAATTCGAGTGGCATATTCTTCTTGAGAAGCTGGCTGTGATAGCCCATTGCAATTTACAAATATATATGGTTCACTGCCGTGTTTACATAAGCTTCTAACTGCTGCTTATACCATACCAGAAGAATAAAATCTCTTTCACACGCAGCATTCCTTTAAAATCCAATGCAACCTAATTTTTTTTCGATCTGTGCCTAGGTATCTTAACAAAACCATTTCCCTCAGAATCTTAGATAAAAAATTTAATACATTCATCACAGCTCAAATACATTCTTTAGGTCATACTTACTTCATCGTAATTAATGTTATTGCACGATAAATATATATTACAGTTCTTCTCATTATACAGTTTTCCAGTGTCATATTAGATAGGTAACTAGTTAACTAACTAGTGAAATTAGTAATGTTATACCTGATTCGATACTTCTACATTCCATAAATTTTGTTTGTTCTAATAATAAAATCGTAATTCTATTCCAAAAATTAAAGCGAGGCTGGATAATGTAATCTACAATTGGCCTCATTCAATCTACAACTGGCTTCATGTAATCTACAGCTGGCTTCATGTAATCACCAGCTGGCTTCATACAATCTAAACTGGCTTCATGCAATCTACAACTGGCTTCATGCAATCTACAGCTGGCTTCATAAATCTACAACCGGCTTCATGCAATCTACAGCTGGCTTCATACAATCTACAGCTGGCTTAATGCAATCTAAAAGTGGCTTCATGCAGTCTGCAACTGGCTTCATGTAACTTATAGCTGTCTTCATGCAATCTACAGCTGTCTTCATGCAGTCTACAACTGGCTTCATGAAATCCAAAACTGGCTACATGCAATCTACAACTGGCTTCATGCAATCTACAACTGGCTTCATACAATCTACAACTGGTTATATGCAATCTACAACTGGCTTCATGTAATCTACAACTGGCTACATGCAATCTACAACTGGCTACATGCAATCTAGAACTAACACCAAAATAAATATTTTCCTCCAATGTATGTTACGTCTACTTTTTAGAAATTCAACCGACAGACTTACTGGACGCATTCACAAAATTGCGAAAAGCGACTATTAGTTTCGTCACGTCTGTCAGTACGTTCGCCTGTCCGCATGAAACAATTCAGCTCTTACTGAAGTGATTTTTCATGAAATTTGACGCTTAAATGTTTTTTTTTTGAAAATCTGTCGAGGAAATAAGGTGTACTTTACATCAGACCAGAACACATTTTTGATTCTCACTAAATTATTCTTAGAATGAGAAACGTTTTAGACAAAAATTTTAGAGAAAACAACAAACACATTTTATGCTCAATATCGATTTTCCGAAAATTGTATCGTCTATGAGATGATGTGGAAAATTATTGTATAGCCAGACAGGCCACAGATGACGATATAGTAGGGCATAGGCGCTTTTTTTTGCTGGATAACTAAGGCTATAGACACACAATCAATTTTTTTGATACTTATCGTTTTTCCACAGGAACAAATGTTAGGCGCAATTGCCTCTATGTTAGGTCTATACTGATTGCCTGCCTTGTTTTTTGTCTATGTATATTTGCATGTAAATCATGCAGTAAAGAAACGTCGTTGAATCAGATGGGAAATTCAATGTACTCTGCACAATATATAACATTAAAGACGGGCATTGAAAATGTGCTGCACGTTGCGCCACTGGCGGAAGAAACGGTTCTAAAGGCAACTACTTGTGCCGGAAAATCTTCCTATTGTCGCCGCCCTTCCTTTTCCTCGGAAGAGATATATTTACTAGAAGATGGAATACATTTTTATACGCAACACTTTCAGCCAGAGTTTGTAGGTATAGTCGCAAATATGCTCTTACATTGTGAAATGCTTTCACGGTAAAGTTTGTTACGAAGGTAAGAGAGACTTTGTATAGAGAGGATATTTGGTTTCATAGCACTAGTAATGAGGACCACACGAAAAAAAGTGTCATCGTTAATGATACTGTGAACATAATCATATACAATGAGATCCGTTTAGTAATGCTGTTCTTATAACGAGGTTTACTATCTACACATTTGGTGCAAAATTGTTGTAACTCCAAAATTCAAACCATACCATTAAGACTAACAGCACAAAACTTTTACGGCCTGAAATTTTCCCATTATGAGTATTGTTTTACAACAATGCCGTGCGTTATGTGTGTGTGACATGTAATATATTCATACAGACATTTCATATTAACAAGGGGTATATAGTGAGAAACTGATGGACAACCGGAAGGTCGCGGTTTCGATTACAGCCGCAACACGGCCCAGTTGTCGACTCAGCCTCTAAGAGATGTGAGCATCTGGGTGATAATAGGGCCAGTACGTAGGACTGGCAACCTGACCACCTTCTTGTGCCGAGTGTCTACATATTAAGGGAGCCCCATTCTCCTGGAACACTAAGGCCCTATCAAGGCCCATAATGAGAAAGCTTTAGTTTCATATTAACAGACAGTAGATAGGAGACATATGAATACACATCTTTTAATAACAAGCTGAATTGTTTAGTATTCCTGAATGAGTAGTTTCATTTGTACAACCTTAAAGTTTAAGACTCTAAATATATACTAATGCAATTTTGTTTTAACAAATCTCTTAAAATACGTGCTGAGAGCCGACGTTTTCCTGCGGTTGCGAGTACCACTTCACGTCACGTTAGACGGTTCAGGTCTTTCACAATCACAATGTTCACGTTTTCCAGATTCATTACTCTGAAACTTATCGTCTGGCAGCTTTTCTCAGGTTTCGGAAAGAGATAATTCCAAACCTCTTTTTAAGCATTTACGTGTAATTAAAAATTTTCTGCAACATTCTGTTAGGCAGGCTTATCGCGTGATAAATTCCATATCGCTGATTTATCTATAGTCGTCTATTTATTCAAGAAGCCACTTAAATGAATACAATACTAAACAGACTATGCTGTGAAATACGGAAAATTCAAAGTTTTATTTGTTTATCCCATTCATCATAGCGTAGGTAAGCGAAAACAAGAGACATTCGTTTTCTGTACACGAATGATTAGAGAAATGTGGATTAGAATTATGGCTGAATTTTGAAAGAATGTACCATAACAAAATCCGGTAATTTACTGTTCAGTGGACCAGGGCGACAGTATGTAAATAAACAGTACGGTCCGTAAGTTTTAGGACTGATTCTTTTTAAATAAAAGAACTAGAGCGATCTATCGGCCAACTCACTAAGTACAATCAACCAACATTCGTTCACGCGCCGAGTTTCGTTTGTTTATCTTCGACAATGTACGAGTTATAACTTGTCATGTAAAGTCAGTTTTCTTTACGCGTCATGTATGGCGGAAATGAGCAGACATCTGCCAAAAAATATTGTTTCAAAGCCCGTCTACCTGCGACGGAAACACGAGTATTGGTGCAAAAGTCTTATGGAAATGAGGCTCTGAACTGATAAAACGTTTTTAGGTGGTACTGTCGATTTCGAGACGGAAAGGAGCTTGTAGAAGATGACGAGACAGGTGGCCGTCCAAAATCGACTCGAACTGAGGTAAACATTGCTGATGTTGCTGATATGGTCAAAAATGACTTCAAATCGCTTCAAGAATGACAGCAGAATCTTTGAACATCCCCAAGGCTGTAGTTCTTCGGATTCTGAAAGAGGATTTGGGAAAGAGAAAGTTGGGTGCACGTTTTGTTCCACACTCCTTGACACCAGAGCAAACGGTGAGATCGAGTCACATCTAGCCAAGACATTATCGCGATGGTCGATGACGACAATTATTTTTAAGAAAATTATTAAGGGAGATGAGACCTGGTGTTTTGCTTATGACACCGAAACAAAGCGACAGAATTCTGAATGGGTTGGTGAGACATCCCCTCGGCCGAAGAAATTGAAATTTCAAAGGTCCCACATCAAGACCATATTGATAATTTTTTCGACTCTCAAGGCGCTGTGCACGAAGAATTCGTACCGGAGTGAAAAACAGTAAATGCAGAATTTTATAAAGGAGTATTGGATGGCCTGCTGAAGCGCATTCGACGGTTTCGTCCAGCTGACTTCTGCTCTCGAGAGAATTCTTTTTGTTGCACTGTAATGCGCCCGCCCACAGAGCTGCAAGTGTTTGCCAATTTTTGACAACAAAAAATGTTACAACCCTTTATCACCCCCCCCCCCCGTTCTGTCCAGATTTATCTGTGTCAGACTATTTTCTGCTCCCCAAGTTGAAAATGAAGCTAAAGGGACTCCACTTTGCGGATGTTGCTGAGATCCAAGTAGTCGTAACTGATGAATTAAAGAAGGTCAAAAAAGAGGAATTTTCGGCAGGTTTTCAGAAACTGTGCCACCACGCAAAAGTCTGTATGTATGTCAATGGAGCTTATTTTGAATAAAAGAAGGTATGGGTCTTCGATTTTTAAAAGAATCAGTCCTAAAACTTTTGGGCCGCACTGTGCATGCTTGAAGTCGGAGCACATATTAACCCTTTAAACGCCGAGTTAAATCCCATCTGCCATTTGCTGGCTTTATTAGGAGCTCACCATATTCTCCACGTTAGCAGGATAAGGGTTAAACCTCACTCTTATATTACGCTTGTATGAAAATACCATGTAGAAAGCTTGCAAGAGAATGTAAAGGTGACTGGGTAAGCCTACGGGTGAAAAGGATGATGACTGAAAAGGCTTGCAAGTAAAGAAAGATAATTGTGAAGGCCAAAAGAAGATAATAATGAATAATTATTAGCTTAGTGAACTGCATTACTACAACTATGGAGATAATACGGTGTAGAATAATACTGCAGGGTAGTCTGGAATGGTATTTACATATTCGGTGTAGGTTGGGGATTTTCTCGGCATTTGCTGCGGGAACATGGCGTACAAAACTCTTGGCCAGAACGGTCGAGATCCAAAGCAGTACAAGGCTGTTCTACCGGATTGCGATTCGCACGTTCTATGAAAACGTTTTCTCTGCTATCTCATGACTTTTTAATAAAGTAATTAAATTCCCAACCTATTCCACAGAGCAGAATTACACTTGAGAATTCAACAGCACATAGAGAAGTTCACGGCATTTTACGGAACCCTGAGTTTCAATACCATATCTACAACAGCAAGATGCCTATCCTCGTCTGAGTCAGGTAAATTCAATTTAAACTTCTCATCCTATTTTGTTAGGAAAGACTTTGACATTTTCTTAGCTTTCTGGCTACATCTTCGAAGGGTTGTCTCACTTTCATATTTTCTGAACAAAATTTATATCCATTTAAAGCATTTTTTCGTGGGAATTATGTTTCAACTCCCTGCGAAGAACAAAAATCCGCAAATAATTGAAGGGCCCTCCCCCACCACAAATAAAAATATTTTAATATGTTTTAGTGCTCTTCTTTTCTTTGCAGGAACATTGTGACGGAGAGTTGCTTGCCTTTTTTTTCAACTTCTTGAACATCATGCGGTATGACTCGAACATCTATTCAAGTTGCCTAAAGATTTTGATGCTCCCATTCATTGTAGGGTCAGAGTGATGTATTTTTATTCTTGGGGTAACACCGCGAATTTACGGAACTATGAAGTATGAATCCGCGAAGAGCGAGAGACGAATATATTCTCGTATGTGCGGACTTTTTCTGACAAAAGTTTGTATGAGCTTATCTTTTGTTCCGTGCGTTCTACACTACTGAACAATCAAAGTTCATAATTTTATTTTCTTAATGATATTGGCTGAGGATTATAAAATGCTACATAATTTTCTGTGCCAAATTTAGTGCTGCAGAATGCGTAAACTTCTAAGAATCGATACTTTCTCAGTTATTAATTTAAATTCCTATAGACTTCCGAGTAATTTGAGTAGATTTACTGTAAGAAACAGCAAAAGAAATCCAAATATAATTTTTTATAAATTTTCATTGATATTTGGAAGAAATACTGTTATTGGTTTAAAAGTTAGTGACAAAACTCCAAACGCGGCATATTAAACCACCTACAAAGATGAAAACATCAGTAGACAAAAGATGGAACGAAGAGAAACTTTTCCAAGCCAGTGTAACTTTTCAGACTCCAACATGAAATAATATATTCTAGTTTGATTTAAATTCAAAATACCAGTCTGAGAAGGGTAGGTGTATATCAGAAATATAAAAATTTCACCGTTTGGTTCATAACGTACTAGAAATCCTAGGGCCTTGTGTTTTCTTCGTCCTCTTTTACAATCTGAGACCTGGAATTTTTTTCTCCTCCCTAGGGAATGAATCCCATCACTTTAAGGAAGGAGTATGCTGCATCCGAATATCAGGATACAACATCATTTTGGTGTGTATGCCTTTACTTTTGAAACACTCCCTACATTAGGCAAAGGAAGAGAAAAAAGACAACAACTGTGTTTTAGAGAATAGAATTAACTTTTCCTTGTAACTTTTACGAGGAATAATAATATGAATATGCCCATGTTATGAACTGATAATTGCTCTAAAAGACATGCAGCTATAAAACAAACTATGTAACTAATGGTCTAATTCCATATAAATGAGCCCTGTATTGAGAAGCTAAATACCAGTGAGATGGTCCAGAGGTTTTCCATCTTTCTTGAGAATACAGGTTTACTTTATTGAGCTAGATGAATCCAATCTACACCATCACACCTCAAGTTTCTTTAAAATCAATTTTAATATTATACTTCCTTCTAAGACTAGGCCGTCAAACCTGCCTCTTCCCCGTATGTCTACCAAATAAACGCTTGAGTGGATTTTCCGTCTCTGTAATGCGTGCTACATGCCCTCTCAATCCCGTCCTCATTTGTCACTTACTATTTTTCCAAGAGTAAGCGGCATATTATAAAACCTTTCACTGTTTCTTGGGCCACCTCTCTGTTGCATCCTCTTAGGTCCTAATACTCCAGATGTTCGAAAAATTCAACACCAGCTTGTTGCACTATACCAGTTATTACTGGTTAATTCTCCGAAATTAGGAGAAGGTATGTAGTCAAAAACAACTTAATCACTTGTCTATGGAACTTAAGTTCCATAGACAACCTGATGATGGCCAACACAGGCCGAAACATGTAGTTGTTTTCCATCACATTCATTAAATTACACCTCAGTGATTAAGTTGTGTTTGACTACATACATTCTCCTAGTTTCACACACACAACGGGGATGACACACTTCCTAGATTCTCCGAAATATTTCGATCTGAGTTAATAGGCCATCCTCAGGGAGTTCTCTATGGTACAAGCAGAGTTCGCTTCAACTTATCAATTAAGAGTACTTACATATGGTTAAAATTGATGTGATGAATTACGGTTAAAATACAATTAAGTTACAATTAATAAGTGCATAATACAGAATAAAATTCTAAAATTATATGCTGTGTCCAAACATCTAGTATATTTCTATCCTCCTTCTTATGTAGCAAGTTTTGAAATCAAATGTTCGATGGGTAGTGTATAGGTTATGACAGATATTCAGTGTGTAGTTTATAGGCTATGACAGATGTTCGGTGTGTAGTGTGTAGGCTATTACAGATGATCGGCGTGTAGTTTATAGGCTATGACAGATATTCAGTGTTTAGTTTTTAGGCTATGACAGATATTCAGTGTGTAGTTTATACTCTATGACAGATGTTCGGTGTATAGTGTATAGGCTATGACAGATATTCGATGTGTATTGTATAGGCTATGACAGTTGCTCTGTGTGTAGTGTAAGGCTATGGCATATTCGGTGTGTAGTTTGTAGGCTATGACAGATATTCAATGTGTAGTTTATAGGCTATGACAGATATTCGGTGTGTATTGTATAGGCTATGGCAGATGTTCTGTGAAAAATACAGGACGAGGGCACAATTAAAGGATTACCTTTTACTCATCTGTAAGTAAGATAATTTGATTTTACTCATTTCTATAAAACATACATATTTTTCGTCTCTCATCTACTGCGTATTAATGATTTCCAGATTGACTTAGACTAAATAGTCGGCAACTACATAGTGACTAAATCTCAAGATTAATTACGTCAAAGGGAACTCTACTTTCATTTCACCAGGCCATCACCGGCGATTTTATTCTTACTTTAACTCGTAAAGAGGAAAAAGAATTTCCACAAATATCGACAGAAGACAAGAAAAATCTACACCTCACATGAACCAGCATTATTATATACAGTCAGTTATTTTCACCCTGATACTGATCTAGATTGTTGTTGCATCTATTTCGGCCATCGATCCTACGTTCTAAATTTATTTTATTTTTTTAAACTGCCAAATCACCCCCCCCCCCTTTTAAGACTTTTAATACATTACACCTATAAGAAACACTATTTTTATAATCTCTGTTTTATATATCTATGTACCATAAGCACTGAAATTTTATATATTCTTATAATGTATATCTTATTCTTATCGTATTCTGTAAGATATATAGAACTAGAATTTTGCCTGTTGTTTTGTATGGGTGTGAAACTTGGACGTTGACATTGCGGGATGAAAGGAAGCTGAGGGTGTTTGAGAACATGGTGTTGAGGAGAATATTTGGAACTAGGAGGGACGAGGTAACGGGGGAATGAAGGAGACTGCATAACGAGGAGCTAAATGATCTGTACTCCTCACCCAATATTGTGCGGGTTATAAAATCAAGATGAATGAGATTGGCTGGGCACGTGGCGTGTATGGATGAGGAGAGGGGGGTGTATAGGGTCTTGGTGGTGAAACCGGAGGGAAGGACACCACTGGGGAGACCTAGGCATAGATGGGTGGATAATATTAGGATGGATCTCCAGGAGGTGGGATGTGGGTATATGGACTGGATTGGGCTGGCCCAGGATAGGGACAGGTGGCGAACGGTTGTGAGTGCGGGTATGAACCTTCGGGTTCCGTGAAAAGCGGGGAATTTCTTGAGTAGCTGCAAACCAATCAGCTTCTTAATAAGGACTCTGCACCATGGAGTAAGTAAGTGTATCTTATTCTGTAAGCGTTGGGGATCCCACAATACAGTAAACGTTGGTTTGTCTGGATCTACATTTTGAGGGCCTGAAGATGTCTCGAATAGGAGTCGAAACATGTAGTCCATAATGCTACAACATATTAGAATACTATGAAATTATAGTTGTTTTTGATTTTTGGGATCCTTTCCTTTAATTTTATATGTTCTGTGTTTAGTGTATGTATACACTACACACCGAACATCTGATTTCAGAACTTGCTACATAAGAAGGAAGACCGAAATATAAATATTTGGACACAAAATGAGTTTTTAGAATTATATACCGTATTATGAACTGTACTAATTGTAACTTAACAGTATTTTAACAGTAATTTACTACAGTATCGATTTTAATTATATGTGAGTCTAACAGGTCAGTTGAAGCGAATGCTGCATGTTTCATAGAGGAGAATCCCTGAGGATGGTCTATAAAGTCAGGTCAAAACATGTCAGAGAACTAAGCAGTAATAAAGAGTATAGCGCAACAAGTTGGCATTGAATTTTGTCGAAGTAATATAGTTGCAAGGAAAACTTATAATTATGCTCCAAAGGTATTTAAATGTGATCAACACTCGGTAAGAGAACAAGTTTTATCCCACGAAAACTATTCATAATTTTAGCAGTTTTATCTCTGAAATATATATATATATATGTATATATACGATATATAAGCGCGTGATTATACATATATGTATGTAGTTCATGTAAGCTTATAATTCGGGGAACATGCTACCTGTAAATAATATTTCTATCTGATCACGTGACATGTATGGCACACGTCCAATATTTTACAAGGGCTCATATCAGGTGATCTAAATAATAAACGTGTGACAGACAGACAAAGGTAGGCTTATGTCAAATTCAGTATTTATTAAAATATGTCACGGTCTACGTGAAATTGGATATGTTCTAATTCGTCAGCTTGTTACGATGGAGGTCAGATTACACATTCGCGAATACATAACCAATCGATTTCTCCCGTTCATTGTCAAAGTGTGTACTTGTTATGGTTCACTGCGAAGAATTTGTGAGCGCTGTATGAATTACATACCAGAATGAACTGGAACCAATCTATGAATGTTTCTGGTTGACCGAATTCACAGCTAAAAAAAATAATTTTATCCCAAGTTTCCTGTACCAAAATTAATTTAACTTGTTCAACTACACGTATATTCTAATTTCAAAGTACATAGCCGGGAAAACCCCCCACAATGTAATGAATTTTCACAAAAAAAAACTCGAGTGTAAAGAACAGGTGTGTTAATGATCCTTCTTTTTTTTTTTTTACAGAAGTGACAGTTAACGGAGCAGAAGCCTTCTATTACAAGACCGCAACACTTCTTGCTTCTCCCCTGTCAGATCCAACTAATGAACCATGCGGATGTTTGAATCTGGGACTGATTAAATGAAGCAGGCACCAATGTGTAGCCGCAGCTGCAAACTCGGGATCAAATGGAGAGAATGGGAGCCAAATTTGTGATCACATTATTGGCTACAGAATGTGACATACCTCCGCGAGTGATTGACTACATAGTACGGCGGTTCTGAACTGCCAAACACAGCTGTGATGACCAGAATACGATGCAAATATTGGTCGTGTCAGCAGGTGAAATGGAGCTGAGAGAATTTAGTTGCTGGGCTCGTTCTGTCCGTCTGTCTCTCTCTCTCTCTCAGTCCGTCCGACCACATGGAACAACTCGGCTCCCACTAGAAGGATTTTCATAAAATTTGAAACGTGAGTATTTTTCGAAAATATTTTCAGGAAATTAAAATTTATTAAAATCCGACAAGAATAACAGTTACTTTACATGGAGCAGGATACACATTTTTCATCATATGTTGCTCAGCTCTTCTTAGAATGGGAAATATTTCAGACAAAATTAGAGAGAAAATCAAAACACACATTTTATTTGCAGTAACGTTTCTCTTCGAAAATCGTGCCGTTTATGATAATGTGGAAAAATAATGTACAGACGTGCAGGCTAAAGATGAAAAGACGGCGCGTGTGTATTGCATTGCAGGATACCAAAGGCTACAAACACACACTTAGAATATGCAATACTCACTGCATTTCCTCTGCAACAATGATTGCACGAACTCGCTTCAATGTTCCTTTACACCACACTGCCTGTCTTGTTAAAATTTTGTATTCTCTTATTGTTACGCTGTGACTTCGGGCAGTCTAATAGGTTGATGCCAGCGTTTCGGAGGAACACACTGCCTCCATCTTCATGGCAATACACCTCAAGTTGGAGACTACATAGTTTCCTGACACGTGGGTGCCAACATAGCAGACTAGAGGGACTCATAACTCGGAGTCCCACAATAGGAACGTAAGTTCTTAGTAACCTCGACGCAAGAAAGATCTCTTAAACCAACAAATTCCACACGGTGTCCTGTGAAACCGTGGAACCATGGGAATGGAAGCATATTTGTGGTTGTCTTACACAAGCAGAAAGCTGTGTAATGTTGCTTTGAATCGATTAGTACCTTCCATAATGAGGGAGATTTCCAAGTGTAGTGACGGCTAGGTTGACTAAAATAGTATCTAAAGTGACTCTTGGCGATTAGGAACTTTGAAAATGAAACCTCCTTCCTAGTCTAATGAATCTAAAAGTGTGTTAAATGGAACATTGGTGTTCTGTTAATTTATTCATTTAGTAGTCTGTCTTACGACAGGTCCAAAGCCTCTTCCAAAGCGAGCTCTCCACATACTGCGATCTAGAACTTCCTCCTTCAAATGACAGCATCCTCTCCTTTCCTTAAGGTCATCCAGTAGCTTCCTACGTCTTCTTCCTCGTCTTCCTGTCACTTCCATCCCCCCTTTTATCTTTCCTTCAATAACCCGTCGTAGAAGGCAGTTTCTACGGAAAATGTGACCAATCGAGTTAACCGTCCGTTTACTTATTTCATGTAGGATATTCCTCTGCTCCTTGACTCTAAGTAACATTTCCTCATTTCTCACACGATCGGTCCAACTGATCTTTTCCATCCTTCTCCAGCACCACGTTTCAGAACTTTCCTGCTGTTTCTGATCTACTGCCCGAAGCGTCCAAGTTTCAGCACCATATAAAGCTATGCTCCAAATGTAGCACTTCACTA
>Ga0131853_10015974_pt1 | contig 13711 bp, 15 predicted proteins | sample TergutLab28metaG_FD_92764 | JGI IMG/M metagenome (GOLD analysis project Ga0131853, IMG submission 92764) | Labiotermes labralis P1 segment gut microbial communities from Petit-Saut dam, French Guiana - Lab288 P1 (version 2) (version 2) | ecosystem: Host-associated > Arthropoda: Insects >... | reverse complement strand
GGTCTATCGCCTTGGTATGGCGGACGTTGGCCGGTCGGTCTTTGACCAGCAGACGGCCTGTCGCCTTGATATGGCGATCTTTGACCGGAAGGCGGTCTATCGCCTTGGTATGGCGGACGTTGGCCGGCAGGTGGTCTGTCGCCTTGATATGGCGGTCTTTGACCGGCAGGCGGTCTGTCGCCTTGATATGGCGGTCTTTGTCCGGCAGGTGGTCTATCGCCTTGGTATGGCGGACGTTGGCCGGTCGGTCTTTGACCGGCAGGTGGTCTGTCGCCTTGGTATGACGGACGTTGGCCGGTCGGTCTTTGACCGGCAGGCGGTCTGTCGCCCTGGTATTGCGGACGTTGGCCGGTCGGTCTTTGATCGGCAGGTGGTCTGTCGCCTTGCTGAGTCGGCTTTTGAGCCTGTTCACCAAACGTGCGAACAGGCGGTTTTTGAACCGCTGTCGGCTCTGTTTTTTCAGGAGCCTCTTTACGCGTCGGAGCTGCCTGCTTTTCAGCCGGATTAGCTTTCTTTGGCAGCACTTGTTCCTGCGACATTTTCGCAGTATTCGCCGCAGGGTTTTTAAAGAAATTCCTCACCGTGCCACTCTCCGCATCTTCTAAGTTAGACGCAGCTTTTTTATCCTTAATCTCTAACTTGTCAAGAAAATTAATCAGCTCTTTGCTGCTGATATCAAGCTCTTTTGCTAATTCATGTACTCTAATTTTTGGCAAATGCCCACCTCCATCACATATCTTAACACTCTACAAACTCCCTAATCTTTTCCGCAAGCCCCCTGTCCGTAATAACAACTACCGGTCTGTTAGCCTTACCTATCGCAGAGCTTAAATCAGCTCTTAGTCCTTTAATATAACATGGCGCTCCGTAATACTCGGCCTTGTTGGTAAATCTCTTTTTCGTATTGTCAGACGCGTCCTCCGATATCAAAACCAGTTGTGCTTCGCCCTTAGAAATCGCTGCAACACATGCGCCTTCACCGCTTTTCAACCTGCCAGCTTTCTGACAAAGCCCGATATAAGAATAAACTTTTTTATCCATTCACGCTCTCCCATTCAGCTTTAAGCTTTTCATACACATCCCTTGGCACACTTGACTTAAACGAACGCTCAAGCCCCTTTGATTTATGCGCTTTTGACAAACACTCAGCGTCATGGCAGATATATGCTCCCCTGCCAGCTTTCTTGCCTGTTTCATCCAAGCTAAACTCGCCCTCTGCACTACGCACGATTCGTATAAGCTCTTTTTTATCCTTCATTTCTTGGCAGCCGGTACATTTTCTAAGCGGCGTTTTCCTTTGTTTCATAATCTATTGCTCCTCCGGCGACTCTTCTTCAGAGTATTCGTCCTCGGTATATTCCTCGTCATAATACTCTTCATCCCATTCGCCGTCCCAATTTTCATCATATTCTTGGCTAAACTCAGAAATGTCAATGATGCCCTCTTCAACAGCTTGAGTTTCACTCTTAATATCAATTTTCCAGCCCGTCAATTTCGCCGCCAAACGCGCGTTTTGCCCTTCTTTGCCAATCGCAAGCGATAACTGATGGTTTGGCACAACTACGATCGAACTTTGTCCTTCCGCGCCCGGAATAACAGCGATTACTTGGCTTGGGCTAAGAGCGGCCGCAATGAAATCGTGTGGGTTTTCGCTCCAATCGACTATATCAATCTTCTCGCCACCAAGCTCGTTGACGACCATATTTACTCTGTAACCATTCTGCCCGACGCACGCGCCAACCGCGTCAACATCAGGGTTTTTGGAGTACACTGCGATTTTGGTTCTGCTCCCCGCTTCCCTCGAAATCGACTTAATTTCAACAACGCCCTCGAAAATCTCAGGCACTTCCTGCTCAAACAAGCGTTTCACCAAGTCCGGGTGTGTTCTTGAAACCGAAACCATTGGCCCTTTAGACGTCTGCTTAACTTCAACCACATAAACCTTGATTCTATCGCCTACGCGGTAGTCCTCGCCTGCAATTTGCTCATTGTTCGATAGAACCGCGTCAACTTTACCCGTCGTTATTATCAAATTGCGCCCTTCTTTGCGCTGAACCGTTCCACTTAGGATTTCCTTTTCCTTAGTGATGAACTCGTTATACAAAATCTCACGCTCGGCTTCTCTAAACTTTTGAACGACTACTTGTTTCGCTGTTTGCGCGGCAATGCGCCCAAAGTCCTTCAAAACAGCAATCTCATCAACCACATCACCGACTACATAACGTGGGTCGATTAGCTTCGCATCCTCTTGCGAGATTTGTGTCACATTATCTTCAACTATCTCAACTACATCCCTTTGTTTAAAGCATTTTACAGCACCCGTTTCCCTATCAAGAGTAACTTTAATATTCGTGCGTGGCCCAAAATGCTTTTTGCAAGCCGTGACCAAAGAAGTCTCAATCGCCTCGAATATTATCTCGCCGTCTATGCCTCTTTCTTTCACTATCTGGTTTAACGCATCAATTAACTCCATATTATTATCCATTTTTTTCCAAATCCCCTCCTCTATGTATTTTTGTTATAAGTTTTCATAATCTTCTTCTGAGAACAGTGCCCATTGCTCATAGTGCAAATGTCCAAGCCCTGAATCCGTCAGATGCTTCCTATCGTTAAGCCGAACTATTTTTCGCGCCGGCAAATCAATCTCTGCAATCGCCGCATTATCGGCCCAATCTAAGTAATTCACATGTTCCATCGGCCTGTTTAGCAAGCAATTAATCAATGCCCTAATCGTAATTCCGTGGGAAGCGATTAAAACGTTCGGCGCATCTTTTATCGGCCTTAACTTGCTTTCGATAAAAGAGTTACACCTCGAAACTACATCCCCAAAGCTCTCACCACCGGGCGAAGTAGCTTTTGAAAGATTGCTTCTGTGGCAAACTTCGGGAAAATTACTTCTCAGCTCCTCCCAAGTCAGCCCTTCCACCTCGCCGAAAAGCATTTCTTTCAGCTCATCGCATAATTCAATGCCGTTCGCCTTGCCATATATAATTTCAGCCGTCTGTCTTGCTCTGAGCAGTGGGCTGGCAAACACATAGTCGAATTTAATCCCTTGTAAGTACCTAGCCGCGGCCTCAGCCTGCAAGATGCCTCGCTCGGTCAAAGTTAGGTCCGTCGAGGACATAATCCTGCCGGAAACATTCGTAAAACTTTCGCCGTGTCGCACGATATATATTCGCATTGTTCACCGTCCTTAAAAGATTACTGCAAGCCTGCAAATCGCCACATCAGGAAGCGCAAACTCAAGCGTCTGCCCTTCCTGCGTTTCGATAGATATTTTCCCATCCAAAAGCCCCAAAAGCTTACCTTGGAACTCTTTCGCCCCATCAATCGCCTTATACAGCTTCACGTCCACAATCCGACCGGCAAACTTCACATAATCCGCCTCATTTTTGAGTGGCCTGTCGATTCCCGGCGAGCTTACTTCTAAAATATACGCCTGCTCAATAATATCGTCTTTATCAATCTCCGCTTCAAGCGTGCGGCTGATTTTTTCAAGGTCATCTATAAATATTCCGCCCTCTTTATCCGCAAAAACACGCAAGTACCAATTACTACCCTCTTTAACAAATTGCACATCACAAAGCTCATAAGGCTCATTACCAAAATGCATATCAAAGTATTCTTTTACTTGCCCCAAAACGTCTTTTGCCGCCATTTAACAAGCCCTCCGCTCTCCAATGTATAAACTGCAAAACTGCAAATAAGAGGAGTGGGAAAAGGCCCACTCCACTAAAAAATACATTCATCCCTTGCATTATAACAGTTCTTTGGCTAAATTGCAAGGGTTTATTTTAACACTATATTTAGCTTTGGCTCGACTTTTGAAAAAGAAAATCACTTTTGCCTACGGCAAAAGCTGCACCGAAACTGCGCATAGAAACATCGCACAATTTCATAACATGCGGTCAGTTTTCTTGCCGATGTATACCCTACAACCAGGGAAAGAGCGCTAAGGCGTTCTTAGATATGTACATCTTCGCGTAATTACGCTTTATTCGGAACAATCGCAAGCCCTATTAAACCGGGGCCCGCATGAACAGTAATGGTTGATCCGATTTTGCCGAGCCCTAGTGTCTTGAGCCCTTTTTCTTTCGCCAGTTCAGCCAATAGAGCAATATCTTCATCAAAGCCAATACCATTGCCGAGCAACCATACGCGATACTGATCTTCCTTGCCCTTAATGTATTCATACGAAATATCAACAACTTCCGCAATGGCCTTTTTGCGACCACGCGCTTTTGAATGTGGGGACAATGCGCCGCCTTCAAGCACGATTATCGGCTTTATGTTTAAAATGCCACCGGCAAGTGCCTGCGCTTTACCTACGCGCCCACCCTTTTGCAGATATTCAAGAGTATCAACCGTAATAAACGCACGGCTCAAATCTTTGTATGATTCGAGCAAGTCATATGTTTCATCCAGGCTCTTGCCTTCGTCGCGGTACTCCGCAGCGTCGTTCACCAAAAGCCCCTGAAGAAGCGTCGCAAGGCGCGAGTCAAGAACTTTTATCTTCCTATCAGGAAATTCGTCCATAAGCATTTGCGAGGCGTTAAACGCGCTCTGATACGAGCCCGAAAACTCGCTCGATAGGCATATGCACAAAATATCGCGTCCTTCTTCCAGGTACGGCTTAAACGCATCAGCATAATCCATCATACTCGGCAGCGACGTTTTAGGAAACATGCCTTTCACCGCCATTTTTTGATAAAGCTCATCCACGCTAAGCTCGACGCCCTCTTTTACGTAACTGGCTCCCCCATCAAATGTAATATAGAACGGCACAAGACCAATATCATGCTTTTCTATTACTTCTCTCGGCAAGTCACACGATGTATCCGATATTATTTTGAAGTTCATAGCTTCCCCTCCATATTCTTCTTGACTATATATATATATTTTAATATCCTTTTAGTATGTTTGTCAATCAGTAATTAAGGAGCACATTGTGGACAAAATTTTGATTATAGCCGAAAAGCCGTCCGTAGCTAGAGATATCGGAGCTGTGCTCGGGGTTAAAACTAAGGGCGAAAACTGCATAACTAGTAATAAATACGTAATTTCTTGGGCAATCGGGCATCTTGTCTCTCTATCCGACCCGGATGTGTATAACGAAGCGTATAAAAAGTGGGATAAGAAGCATCTGCCGATAATTCCTGATAAAATGATGCTCTCGCCCGTGCCAAGGACAAAGAGCCAGCTTTCGAGCCTGAAAAAACTGATGAACGCAAAAGATGTCAGTTCGATAATCTGCGCAACGGACAGCGGCCGCGAGGGCGAGCTTATTTTTAGATACATCTATGATTATGTTAAATGCAAAAAACCTGTCAAAAGACTTTGGATATCGAGCATGACCGCGGAGGCTATCAAAGAGGGCTTTGATAGGTTGAAAGATGCAAAAGAATATGACAACCTTTATGAAAGTGCCAAATGCCGCTCTGAGGCTGATTGGTTGGTTGGCATAAACGCGTCACGAGCATATACGATTAACTATGGCGTACTGCTTTCTATTGGCCGCGTTCAAACACCGACTTTGAACATTTTAGTCGAGCGTCAAAAAGAAATCGACGCTTTTGTGTCGAAAGACTTTTGGCAAATTCGTGCTGATTTCGGTTTATATACCGGACTTTGGACTGATTTGGACGAGAACGAGAACAAAATATATGACGAGGCTAAAGCCTTCGCTATTCATGAGAAGATTAAAAGCGCGCCTGCGAAGATTGTTTCTGTAAAAACTGAGCGAAAAAACCAGCCACCGGGTCTTTTATACGACCTTACGCTTTTGCAGCGTGAATGCAACCGGAGGTTTTCGTATTCGGCGAAAACTACTTTGCAAATCGCGCAGGATTTATACGAAAAACGTAAATTGATTACATATCCGCGCACAGATTCTCAGCATCTGCCGCTAGATATGCAGGCAAAGGTAAGCGAGATAATCAAGAATATGCCACAGGATGCTTATGGCGAATACACCAAGTACTTGCTCGAGTTGCCGAAGCTGCCAATGGGCAAACGCATATTTGACAACGCAAAAGTATCCGACCATCATGCAATCATCCCGACAGGCAAGCAAGTAAACCTAAGCAGCCTCAGCGCGAACGAAAAAAACGTGTTCGACATGATTGTCAGGAAGTTTTTGGCGGCATTTTATCCTCCATATGTTTACGACGTCACGAAAATAGTAACCGAGAGCGAAAACGAGAGCTTCTTGACCCAAGGCAACGCCGTTGTTGATTTAGGATTTCGGGTTTTATATGCCTCGGAAAAGAACGCGGACGACGAAGCTTTACTTCCGGATGTTAAAGAGGGCGACGAATCTATCGTAGCCGATTCCGAACTCATCAAAAAGAAAACTGAGCCGCCAAAACCATACACTGAGGGCGAGCTTTTAAGTGCCATGGAAAACGCCGGGCGTTTTATAGACGACGAGGAGCTGAAGCAGCAGCTAAAAGAGGCCGGAATCGGCACGCCGGCCACAAGAGCCGCGATAATCGAGCGAATAATCGACGTTGGATATGTCACAAGAAAAGGCAAAACGCTCCTTCCGAGCGAAAAAGGCGTGAAGCTTATCGACGTGCTCCCTGACGAGCTTAAATCTGCCGAAACCACAGGGAAATGGGAAAAGGGCCTCTCGAGTATCTCAAAAGGCACATTGCAAAGTGCGCGGTTCATGGAAAGCATAAATCGCTTCACGCGCTTCATTGTCACAAGTGCCGATAACTCGCCGCCCGTTGAGTTTGAGAGGGAAGAGAGCAAATATGGCAAGTCCCGAAAGACCACGAAGAAAAAGGCGGCCCAAAAGTTAGGCAATTGTCCAATTTGCGAAGGTGGATCCGTTCTTGAAAACAGCAAAGCGTTCTATTGCGAACGTTGGCGTGATGGCTGCAAATTTACTATCTGGAAGAACTCTTTGCAGGCTTACGGCGTTGAAATTAACGCTGACCTCATGAAGGTGATTTTGGCAGCAGGTAAAGTTGAGAAAGTGAATATGTATCTGCCGCAAACCAAAGAGAAATGCGTGGCTGATATCATCGTTGATAAGGCAAAAGAGAGCATTTTGCAGGTGGTTAATTTGGTGAGGTAAGTGATGTTAAGCAATTTCTGTTAGAGGCGAATGACTTTTTGAAAAACGGCGGTTTTACTTACGCGATATGTGGCGGTTTCGCGCTTGAGTTGTTCACAAACATCGAGATGCGCGCCCATATCGATCTTGTCGTTTGCGTTTCGGAAAAGGACAGAGGTATTATTTTCACGTTTATAAAAGACAACGACTGACTTGTGTATGAGTTGCAAGGTCAAGGAATCGTGCGGCTAATCAATTACGTCGAAATGCTACAAAATGACCGAAATTTGATGTGTTTGAGCGATGATTGCGATTTAGTCCGCTTCACTCCATGCGATAAAGGGGCTGATTATTTCCTGCATGAGTTCCGTGACAAAGGGATTTCCTAGTTTAATTATATAGATTTCCTGTTCAACATGGTGACGGATGAGCATTTTGTATTCAGTAGCGATAGTAATATTTGCAGAGATTTGAACAAAGCGATTCTAAGGCAAAATGGCATTCTATTCCTCGTGCCTGAGTTGGTTTTGTTGTACAAGGCACGCCATTTTGAAGATGGATGCTGAGCAGGTTGGTGGTTTTATGAGAGTTTGGATAGGTTGCATCCGAATGGGCATGTTCGGGGCAGGTATCTGTAGGAGGTTCGGAGATAGGCGACGGACGATCGCTAGCCTCGCCCCTACGGTTCATTCCTGCCAGTTGAAAAAAGATTACCCGTAGTCCGCAATGACGAGGGCTTCATATTGTGGCCTACTCTACGGTGCAATAGCGTACTTTCGTAGGGGCGAGCTGCGCGTTACGTCGACGGTCATTGACCAACGGTCGCTGACCAACGTTTCGTCCGCTAGTCGTTATTCATTAAGTCTAGTCCATTCCATACGTAAAACCCGAACGAGCGCAGTTCGTCCCTACAAAACCAACTCGCCCTTTTCTTGACTGCACCCCACGATTTTGCTATAATATTACTCAAACAAACCAAGTTAGGAGTGGAAAAATGATATTTCTCGAACGTTTCGTCCAAAGCATGGCTTTTATGCACATAACCGGTTCGGATTTGGTAATGATTGCAATCGCACTGATTTTGTTGTATGTGGGCATTGTTAAGAAGCATGAACCGCTGCTTCTTGTGCCAATTTCTATGGCCATGATACTTGCAAATGTCCCAATGCCTGATGTATTGGGTTTGCCCGGTTTCTCGGCGTATGACCCGGGCGGGCTTATGCATTTCATCTACCAAGGCATTGACCTAATAATCTTTCCACCGCTGATTTTCCTATGTCTCGGCGCAATGACGGACTTTGGCCCACTTCTTTCCAGGCCTTCGAGCGTTATAATTGCTCTTGGCGGACAACTTGGTATTATTGTAGCATTCGCAGGAGCGTTGCTGCTCAGCAACATTCTTCCTAACTTCATCGAAGGCTTTAACGGCTTCGACGTAGGTGCTGCTGCGGCAATCGGTAAAATTGGCAGTTCCGACGGCCCGACAGTTATATTCTTGGCGAGTAGCTTAGCGCCCGACTTGCTTCCTGTTATCGCTATCGCCGGCTATTCATATATGGCATTAGTGCCTGCAATTCAAACGCCTATCATGAAGCTTTTGACAACGGATAAAGAGCGCGTAATCATCATGCCTCCACCGCCACCGACTTCAAAGCGTGCAAAAATTCTTTTCCCGATTGTAACGACCATCTTCACGCTTTTAGTAATTCCAGCGGCCGGCGCGCTTGTCGGGATGATGATGCTCGGCAATCTCATCAAAGAGTGCGGCGTGACGGACAGATACATTCCAACACTTGAGAAGCATTTCCTAAACTTGCTCACGATTCTTATCGCTCTCGCAGTCGGCGCATCCGCAACGGCTGAACGTATGCTTGATATAACGACTATTTTGGTCATAATCCTAGGCCTTTTGGCGTTCGCATTTGGAACGGCTGGCGGCGTTTTAATCGCAAAAGCACTCAACTACTTCACCGGCGGAAAAGTTAATCCGTTAATCGGTAACGCCGCGCTCTCTGCAATGCCAATGGCGGCGCGCGTTTCTCAAAAGCTTGGTCAGCAATACAATCCACAAAACCACTTGCTCATGCACGCAATGGGTCCGACAGTTGCAAGTACTGTCATCTCAGCGATTGCCGCAGGTATATTCCTCGCGTTGTTTGGCGGATAAAAATATCCACCAAGACGAAAAAGGAGACTGCTATGTTCAAAAAAACGATAGTGTTTATAAGCCTATTTTTGGCGGTGGCGACGTTTCCTGCCATAACCCTTAACGCCCTCAATCCTCCACCGACTATCAGAGTTTTTCTTGATGGCGAACTTCTGGCATTCGACGTTGCCCCGATAATGGCCGATGGCAGAGTAATGGTTCCTATGCGCACCATTTTCGAAGCTTTAGGTGCGCAGCTCGAATGGGATGAAGAGAGCCGAGCAATCACCGCAACTAGAGATGGCATCATTATAGTCGCTAAAATCGGCAATCCAAACATAAGGGTTGGCGACGAATGGCTCGCAATGGATGTTACACCTATGATTGTTGACGGGCGAACTTTAGTTCCGATTAGATTTGTTGCGGAAGCTTTTGGAATAGACGTAACCTGGCAAGAAATCGGAGGCAGCGTTCATATTGTCACTTATGTTGCAGAAACTTATGAAGAAGCTGCCCCAAAACAAGAACCCGTCACCATGCACCGTGGCAGGCTTATGGTCATGTATCACGCAAACGGCGGCATTGGAGCGCCTATCAGCAACACTATCACAATAAGCGAAGACGGCGCTGTAAGATTCAGGCATCCGAGTTCATATCCGCGAAAAGAGGGCTATACTTTTATCGGCTGGCTCTTTGAAAATGATAGCAGTTTTTCAATAGACGAACCGGGAGGCATAGTTTGGGTGCTGGATTTAGATACCAGCAGAAATGAAACTATAACTTACGTCGCTCAATGGGAAAGGAACTGATACCATGAACGACTACATTAAAAACTTACGCAAGCTCGTCGGACACATGCCGATTATGCTATGCGGCGCAAGCGTCATTGTTGAAAATGATAAGCGTGAAATTCTTTTGCAGCTACGCCGAGACAATAAATGCTGGGGCTACGCCGGCGGCTCTATTGAGATTGGCGAGGTCGTAGAGGACGCTGCAAAGCGTGAGCTTTTCGAAGAAACAGGGCTCGTGGCTAACTCGCTCGAGTTATTTAACGTCTTTTCGGGCAAGGACTTGCAATATATATATCCAAATGGCGATGAAGTGTCCATTATTGACATTGTGTATATCTGCAAAGACTACAGCGGCGAGCCAAAGGCGGATCTTGCGAGGGTGACGAGGTCCGATTCTTTGCGATTGATGAGCTGCCGGAGAATATATCGCCGCCTTGTGTGGCAGTAATTCGTGAGTATTTGGAGACGCGGAGGAAAAATGTCTGATACTATAAAACATGATTTGCTAGCCCACATCGATAAAATCCACACAACCAAACTAGGCGTCCTGCGAATCCGAAAAAATCTAAACCTCTCCGACATCGACGTTGTAACCTGGTGCAAAGACCGCATAAAAGCCTCAACCGACATCGAAAAACGCGGCAAAAATTGGTATGTTCAAGTGGATGGCGTTATAATAACCGTCAATACATCCAGTTATACGATTATAACGGTTCACAAAGTAAAAGCATGATAAAAGGAGACAAAAAACATGGATAAAGCCATATTACAAGCCCTTGATATATTCAAAACGGCAAGCTTCGAATACGCGATTTGCGGCGGTTACGCACTTGATTTATTTGCGGGCAAAGAGCTGCGCACGCATGGGGATTTTGATATCGTAATTTACAAAGAGGATAAAACTGCAGCCGTTAAGTTTTTGCAAGAGCTGGGATGGTCAGTTTTCGGTCGATTTATGGAAGAAGGTAGGCCGGTAACTCAGTATCTTTTTTATAAAATTGACGACATAACGGACGATTATTGGGATGACTGCAAAAATATGTGGGCAGTGAAGCCCGGCTGCCTGCCTGATGTTCTACATAAACTCGACCGCTTGCAAGGAAGCCAAGCGAACGCCATGCATTCCGGCATGGAAATATACACATACCAGGCTCGCAAGTGGCTCGTGCAAGACGAAATCGAGTTTATCGAGTTTGAAGTTGACGCGAGAGACGATGATAGTTTTATCGTGCAAGAAAACCCGAAAATAACTCGCTCGCTAGATAAAGCGATTCTGTATCGCGACGACGTGCCGTATCTTGCGCCGGAAATAGTGCTGTTTTACAAATCTGACAAGTTTTCATCCGAGCATCCAAACGTAAGGCCTAAGACCGAGGGTGACTTTAATGCTATTATGCCGATGCTGTCGCAAGAGAACAAGCAATGGCTTTTTCAGGCGATTGGTGCAGCTTATCCTGATGGGTGTGATTGGTTGGGTTGGTTGTTGGGATAGGTTTGTGTGTATTGGGTTAATAAAAAACCAGTCATGGGGATTAGTTTTCAACCCTTGACTGGTTTTACTATAGCATCAATACAAATTATTTAACCACTGCCTGTTCACTATGTGCAATTAGCAAATCTTTTATTTTCTCTACATATGGCTCACATTTAAACCTCGATTGCTCGTGCAGACATTTAAGCTTCTCAAAATCAATCCCATTTTTTTCGCTACTATTTCTCAAGTGCCGTTCACAGTCGGGTTCTATTCTAAACAAGTAAAGTTGTCCACAATGTTCTGTAGTATCAATAGGCTCAATTGACCCTTTTTTCATTTTTACAACATCATTAAATCGACCTTCCATTCGCCTAATATCCTTGCTGCCTGACGAAAAATTTTTCAAAGTATGTATTCCACTATTATATGTATCATCCTTTGCTATATCTTTATAAGCCTTATAACATCCAATATATCTTAGCGATCCGTCGTGCTTTGTGACCTCACCCATTTGATAATTCCACTCTGTCTTATACTCTCCTTCGCCTTCATAGATAGAAGGCGACACATTTATGCCCTTTGCCTTTATTTGGTGAAAATCTTGATCTATTTCGACAGTACCTATTCTAATTTTCCCATTTTCTTTTACATGAATACTTAACCACAGTCCGCCCACCCAAATGCTTTTATATTTTTTCTTCCACTGTAATTTTTCGTATCCAAATACTACAAGAAATATTAAAGTAGCAATTAAGGTGTATATAAAAACATTCATGCTCACAAACAGCATATTACCCGCAGTACTTTGTTCAATACGATATTGCAAATATGGCTTTATGAGTGTAAACACAAGAATCGCTGCCGCTACAAATGGAATCGAACGAGAGTAAGCTTTTTTATATATTTCCGTTGTTTTGTCCACCTTAACCAAACCTCCTATACTCTTAACACCCAACCGCCTTTATCGTGTCCTTCAAAAATTCATGAATTATACCATTGCTCGCTATAGCGGAAGTTTGCACTTCAAACTGTATTTTTTCACCCTCATAATTCGTAATTACCCCACCCGCTTCAGATAAAATAAGTGATCCCGCAGCAATGTCCCAAGGTTTTAAAACTCTTTCAAAATATCCATCAATCCTCGAGTCCGCAATATAGCATAAAACTAGTGCTGACGAGCAAATCCTTCTAATATCGCGGCAACTTTTAAAGATCGTCTTAGCAATTTCGAAATTAGCATCCGCGTCTTTTTTGCGAGATGAGCCTGCGCCGAACTCAACAATACTTTCACTAAGTGTTCGAGAGCTTATGCGAAGCTTTTTGTCGCCTAAGTAGGCGCCTTTGTTTTTTTCCGCTATAAATGTTTCGCCACTAAAAGGGTTATGGACAACGCCATATTTTATTTCGCCGCCCATATAAAGGGCCAAGGAAACTGAACTCATATTATATCCGTAAATTAGGTTTGTAGTTCCGTCAATAGGGTCTAAAATCCAACAAGGATCAGTCAGCTCACCTTTTTCTTCCTCTGAAAAAAAGCCTATTCGAGGGTCAATTTCGTTTAATTTTTCTTTCAAGAAATTATTAATCTGAATATCCACTTCCGTGACAAACGATTCATCATTTTTTACTTGTATTTTTTCTTTTAATCCGCCTAACTCAACAATTCTTCCTGCATCCTTTACTAAGTCAGCTATTTTTTCAAAGTTCATAATTCATTCCTCCGTCAACCTCAATGCAGCGCGTAAACTACCTCACCAAAACCCCATCCATAACCATCACAGGCCTATTCCGATGCCCAAAAGTTCCATCGCCCAAGCGCCCGTTCGCATTCGCGCCCCAGGCCCAAAGGCTTCCATCCTCTCTAATCGCCATTGTGTGATTGCCGCCGGCTGAGATGAATGTCGCGTTGTCCAAGACTTCTACCGGAACAAGGCTATTTTCACCGCTTCCTGCACCTAGTTGACCGAACTCGTTGAAACCCCAAGTCCATGCTCTGCCGTCGTTATCAACGGCTGCCGTGTGGGAAAATCCTGCTGAAACAGCGGCGATATTTTCCATAATCTTAACCGGCTCAAACCTGTCGAGCCAGCCGCCGTCGCCAATTTGACCGGAAAGATTCCAGCCCCATGCCCATAGACTGCCGTCTGTTTTAATAGCTGCGGTGTGGGCGAATCCTGCTGAGACGAAGTATACCTCATCGGGTAATATCATGATCGGTTCGTTTCTGTCCATGCTCG
>Ga0131853_10015973_pt1 | contig 13711 bp, 9 predicted proteins | sample TergutLab28metaG_FD_92764 | JGI IMG/M metagenome (GOLD analysis project Ga0131853, IMG submission 92764) | Labiotermes labralis P1 segment gut microbial communities from Petit-Saut dam, French Guiana - Lab288 P1 (version 2) (version 2) | ecosystem: Host-associated > Arthropoda: Insects >... | reverse complement strand
TGTGTGGATAGCACAATAAGTGAGCTTGCATGAGGCAACTAACTATTTCTTGTAGGAAGTGTACTTCTAGGAACAGTGTTGTTATACACAGGGTGACAAATAATAATTCAAGTAATATTCTAATCATACATGTTACGAAAGTAGAGTGGAATTGAAAGACAGACAGTTATCAAGTATTCATGGTGAATTTATATGTGGTGTATCTTACTTGTTTATAATATAGATTCTTGCTTCTCTGTTTATACGGAACAGATTGTTCAACCGCACGTATACGAACCAGAGCGTATACAGACGGTTTAATTCAATAAAATTTCACATACTTTACGCTGCTTTGCTTTCATTGTTATATAACTCAAACCCACTGTCCGCCAGTCTTTTCAATTTCGCCTTTTTTACATAAAAACAATTCTTGGCGGAACGTTGGAATTGTTTAATTTCATTTCTTGGCGCGAAAAAGTTGCGAACCCCTGATTTAGCGCCTTTACTTTTATCCACTCTGAGTGGCTGCAAGAGTAGTGCGTAAATCAAAACCATGAATCAACATAACTTCATCCTGTGCTATGGGCCCAATATGTTCTAGGAGAAATTGAGAAAGAATAGCCAAAACCTGAACCTAGACTCTCATATAAACTCTCTGGTGAGAGAGAGTAGGGGTCCAATAGAACGAAGAGAACTGTTTTGAAAATAACTTGGTTAGCTGAGTAGCAATGGCCTTTAATTCCGAACGTGTAATCCGAACTCTCGGTTTTCCACTGATTTTAAACACACCGTATTCAAATGAGAGTGACGAAGCTCTACTCTCGCGTCTCGGTTGCAAGACTACAGCAACCGCAAAACTAACGTGGCAGAGTAATCCGCAGTAGATGCAGAGCCCCTTGTATTCGATTACAGAACGATTTGGCCAGTAAATTCCACTGTCACTTAACCTTTACCATGATTCAGATGAGAACTCTCTCACACAAACCCGTTTCTTTTCCGAACAGAAAATGTACTAGCTGTGAGTTTTATTATCTGTCATACCAACATGTGAAATATTAAAGACGTTATACATTAAATACAGAATGTTAAGCTTTAACACCTCCACTGCTGCGAACGAATTTTCTCGTTCAGAACTAGCAGCACATAAAGTTATGAATATTGTATTCTTTAACAATGACATTACAAATATATTTTCCTGCTTTTTCTTCAAGCCAGGATTGTCCGTATCAGTTACTAATTTCAGTTTTTTCATACGTTGCAATGGAAAATAAATAGGATAAACCAAAACGATCTTTTCTAAATGAAATACTGAATCACTCTACGCAACACACTACGGTTGGAAGTCGCCGCTGATTAAACTTATAATTTTAGCGCGGAACATAATATTTTTTAGGCGCCTTCTCAAAATTGCGAATATCGATTATTAGCTTTGTCGTGTTTGTCTGTCTGTCCGTAAACATGGAACAGTTCGGCTAACACAAGAATGTTTTCATGAAATTTGAAGTTTGAGGATTTTTCCAAACTTCTGTGGATAGACATAAAGTTTCAGTAATATCTGACAAGAACAGCAGGTACTGTACATGAATACCTGCATAACTTTATGATAATATGTCGTTAAATTCTCTTTACAATGAGAAATTCTTCAGACAAAATTTGTAGAGAAACTTAAAACACACATCTTGTATTCAATAACGTTTTCCTGAATATCGTGCCTTTAGGAGGTATTTTGGAAAAAAATATTGTAAGCCCGTACAGGTCACACAAGACAATATGGCACATGGCCTTTGCATGCTGGATAAATTAGGCTACAGACAAACGCGCTCAAAATATGTAATACTAATTGTTTTGACGGTCATAATGGTTAGGTAAACGCGCCTAAACAAACGCACTTACGTACATTGCCTAATTTGCTCTAAATATAATGCTGAAAAATGTACACGACTCACTTCGGCTAGAAGTATCTTCTGGTAAAACTTGTGGTTTAGGCACGCAACATACAGACATTACATGCTTAGCAAGCTGCTTATTCAGCGTACAGAAGAAACTGAAAAGAATTACTAATCTTCGTGTTTGTACCGTGCATCAATGACGATTAAAACACTTTATTATCCAACAGATGCACAAATATATAACTCATAGAAACAATTAGCATTATTATAAAATATTTAAAAATATTTTATAAGAATTTTAATTTTATCTACGAATTATATATTTGTGCATCTGTTGGTTAATAAAGTGTATTAATAATTACGTTTGTTTAAGAGAACAACAAACTTCCTTTTCTTTATTCGCTTTGTTATTTATTGTATATTGTACGTATTATCGATGTATTTGTGTGTATGCGAAGGAGATCGGAGTTTAACGAAGATTATAGTTTAATTCGGTTGTAAATCAAGAGTTAATTTTTTCTTTCAGAATGTTTACTGCTATCCTTAACGCGTACCTACAGCAATGCTTTCGAGTTGAAACATTCCAGAATGGAGTAATTGCATTCACGATATTACAGATGATGTAATTGCGCCTCAGGGAGTAATGTTATGATTGTACAGTGGGATGGGAAGATCATTCCCCACACGAAATTGATCTGTACTGTACTCTACAGGGTGATCAGAGGAGCTAGGTTTTATTGCTTATTCATACTTTGAAAGCTATACTTAGTCTTTAACCCTTTAAACACCGATTTAATTCCCATTTGCCATCTGCTAGCATTATTCGGAGCTCACCATATTCTCCACATTAGCAGGTATTAATAACGTTGTTAATAATTTTTTTAAAAAGGAGAAAACCTTGTTTTTATTCTTATGGTTTTACTTTCTCTGGTATAAAGTCATTTTTAGTTTCCAAAGGTAAGTCAGAACATTCCTGTCAGTAGATGTAATTCCTGCAAATAACCTCTGCTTTTACATTTGGGTCCTTGAAGGACGTTATGAAATCATAGTTTCAGTTAATCTACTGCTAAAAACTTTTAAAAATTTGTCCGAAGAAAGCGTGATCAAATAAATGCCGCTACAACCGATATACAACAGTTTTTATCAGTGAAGAAAGAAGTTGCAATACCGACTGAAGCTCAAATGCTATACAATTTTAACACGTTATATCTTGAAACTTCCAGCCGTAACACTAGACATTCCGCCCCAACCATTTCACGGAATGTCACATATTGTACCTCCTCTTAGTAAAACTAACTGCAGAAGATTATATTGATGAAGAACTGAGCTTTCATAACTAAATGTTACGGGATTCACTTCAGGTTTTCGATAATAACTTGTTATTGGCCTGCGCTCCGAGCGTACGGAAATATGAGCTCTCCTTAAGCAAGGCAATCGTCGTCCGAGGAAATGTTATATTTCTGCTCTTGTACGAGCAATGGCCACGCAGTAGCTCTGTTGTTTCATAGGGGAAACGTTGTTAGTCTTTCATAAATGAATTCACTTGACCAACGAATGTTCATTTGCAATATTTCTGAAACGTATACAAAATGAGTGATTGAAGGAATAATATCGCAGAAAATATGTAACAAAAACGCAGCATTAACAGTGTCGCTAAAAAAAAAATACAGAGTAGCGGGCGAAATTTCGAATCGCATATTGTACTGGAAAAACTGAAATATGAAAACCTGTGTTTTTCTCAGATGCTGCATGGTGTACATTAAACGGGAAAGTAACAGCAGAATTAACAGTTACTGACGTCACGAATATGTGCGTGCTGTGTCTTAATTTTCATTTATGCTATTTTTTAAGTGCAGTGACTGAAGAAAAAATCGTATGGTCAGTGATTTTCGAACAAATAAATTCCAGATTAAGGGTAAGTTATCCCTTTAAAGACTAAGCGCAGACTGCTTTATTTAAAGACCCAGTCCATACCGCGCAGTAAACACTTTTCATCTCGGTTATAAAAACCAATCAGTTTATGCTGTAAGTGGCACAAATCACTGTTTGTTCTCAGATAAATACAAAACACATAAATACAGTGTGGGCAGAACGTACAGTAGTTGAATGTTAAACTGTTGGTGCATCACGTAACCATTAGGCTTTAAAAGGTTAATCGTGAGAACATGAACCCGAGAATTAATAGAAAAAGGAGAAGTGTAGGACAGTCCTAATTCTCTTCAAAAACTAAAGATAAGTTGCCATTATTTTCAGACAAGAAGCATTCCATGTTTCGTGAGATATTTTCAGAAGTTGCGAGGCCTTCTTAGAATCTGCAGGTTAGCGATTCGACACTTTCATGTGAAAGTAGATGAGATGACCTACAGGAGAATAGGACAGGCAATGTACATATAACGTAACAGTGAGGCGCGTTCGGGCATCCATTGTTGCAGTAGAAAAGCATTAAGTGTTACGTATTATGAATGTGTGTTTTTAGCCTTATGTATCCAGTGTGAAAAGAGCATGCGCCATATTGTCATCTGTGGCCCGTCCAGCTGTACCATATTTTTCCACGTTATCTCGTAAACGGCAGGATTTTAGAGACAAAAAACTTACGGAACGTAAAGTATATGTTTAGATTTTATCTACGACTTTTGTCTGGAACATTTTTCATTCTAAGAAGAACTGAGTGAGATGTGACAAAAAAAAAGTATATATTGGTTAAACACTTTATTATCCAACTAATGCACAATATATAATATGTAGATACAATTAAAATTATAAAATATTTAAAAGTGCTCCAACATGTTTCGGATCACAGAGGATCCATCATCAGGGAGCATTGTACAGTGCTTGGCTAAAAATTATAAGAATGGTTCTATCGTGTTATGACAGCATATGTGCTGCTATAACACCGACCTTGTCCATGTCAACGGACACGATAGAATTATTCTTGTAATTTTTACCCAAGCACTGTACAAGGATCCCTGATGATGGATCCTCTGTGATCCGAAACATGTTGCAGCACTTTTAAATATTTTATAATTTTAATTGTATCTACATATTATATATTGTACATTAGTTGGATAATAAAGTGTTTAATTATCATTGATGCACGGTACAAATATGAAGAGTGTATTTTTATTGTTACACCGTGCATGTTGTCGAGTTACTCAATTATCACACCAACCACTGCACACATTATAAAATGTATAAAATTTACACATTTAAACATTAAAAATGCAAGGAATATACAGCTCCCTGATGACAGTCTTAGGACCGAAACACGTCGGAGCATTTTTAATGTTTTAATGTGTAAATTTTATACATTTTATATATGTACAGTGGTTGGTGTGATAATTGAGTAATGAAGAGTGTATATTGGTCTTCGTGAAAAGTTCGCTTTACTTTTATCAGATTTTCGAAAAAAACTCGAATATCAGATTTCATGAAAATTCTTCCAATGGGAACCCAATTGTTTCACGCGGACAGACGGACAGACAGACACAGCGAAGTTAATATTAGCTTTTCGCAGTTTTGCGAACGCGCCTTAAAACATACGATCTGTGTGACAGGAAACAATGGGCCTATATATCATAACATCATATGCGCTCTAATAAAATTTTTAGTTGTTTCTACTATCGTATCTAACCAGTAGGTGTAATATTTCCGACACTGAAATAGTTTTGTGTGTCCACGTGACATACGCCTAACTTCAAAGTGCTTTCCACATGCCATCACGAAAGATACGTTCATGGTATTGCGTGTCGCTGCCGTCCTAAGAACGTTACAAACAGAAACTTGGTATGAACATCTGGCAGTAGTGGCTACTTTTCAATTTTCGGCTCTGTGGCTAATAACATTACAACGTTCGGGCAAGCTGTGTTGTAGGAACAGCACTAGCGACATGCATGTGGTGACAAATCTTCTATAAAATATAAGCCTTTAAGCCTGTTGATTGTATTATTTTAAGGAAAAACGTGGCAGTCGTGCGAATTCTGTCTGTTCCTTTCTGTTTCAAAATGATATTCGTCCTTTGGCGAGTGAAATCTGGTATAAAGTCGTCCTAGATTAGCGATGAGCAAACTGCGCGCTGCATGTAATCGTCTGCCTTTGCAGTGCTCCTCGCGATCTAATTTCAGAAATATGAAAAAAGAATATGAAATTCGAAGAATAACTATTATTCAACATTCACACAAAATACTATCCAACAATACCTTGTATTATTACTTACTAACGCCATGCATCAGAGCCCTTCCTTAGAAACCAACCGGTTCTCAGCTAGTCAAACAATTCCCCGCATTTTATGGAACCGGAAGGTTCGTTACCGCTTTCACAAGTACCTGCTACCTGTCCCTGCCCTGAGCCAAATCAATCAAGTCCATGCCCCTCATCCAACTTCTTGAAGATTCATCTTAATATTATCGCCATCTAAGCCTGGGTCTTCCAAGTGGTGTCTTTCCCTCAGGTTTCCCCGTCGTAACCCCATACGTGCTACATGCCCTGTCCATCTCATTCTTCTCGATTTGATCACCCGAATATATTTGTTGACGTGTACAGATGATTAGGCTCCTCGTTATGTAGTTTTCTTCACTCCACTGTTACTGGTACTTTTCTTGCCAACATATCAATAGTACTTCCGTCTCATCTGAAGGTAACCGCTGGGCCTCTTGGTTTCGTTGCTTATGATGAGGATACTCACACTTCAAGTGTACAGATGGACTTGTTAGGTACGAGTAGTTTCCATTTTGTGCGATGAATGCAATAGTTTAAAAATTAATTTCATCTAAGTTTCACCGCCCCTGTATTGACGCTATTGACGAAAGGTATTATTATTATTGATACACAAGTAAGAATTGTAAGTTATGTAAACTTACAATGTGGCCTGCAGACTTTTCTTCTCTTGATTTGAGCCTCGTGCCCAAAAGGTTGCTCAGCACTGTCATAGTTAAATATATCCCTGCCAACTGAATACAAACTATCTCACGCATGTCAGTGCTTGTGACGTAGACATGCTCGTTATAAGTACTGCGACAAAGAAGCTCTTCGAGATTGACTAACAAATGTAACTTGACCGAAGTCTCTACTATGCCTACAGAAAATTATTCTCAGAAATGATTTACGAAGTTATGTAAATAACTGTGTGGAGAGATTGGAGGTAGCTCAGTGAGTAAGGCTTTGGCGATTGGATAGGCGACCAATGGATCGGAATTTCCTCTTCTTTGTAGTTTCCGGATTTGGGGTCCATAAATCCTCCCGTTTGTTATGTACAAAGGTGTCTGTCTCCGGGAGCAGGACGACCGGAGCCTGAAGGTGACACAGCTCATTTCCACAGATTGCCAAGGCTAAGAATTCCAATCCCACCTACATCTTGTGGTGTGGCACTAAATAACACATTGGCCATCTTAATTTTTATTGCTTTATACAACGAAACCTGTCTTAAACGGAATTTGGGCATGCAAGAAACCTGTTTTAGCGGAAACATTTGACAGTCCCGGGGATCCAAACTGCAAGTAGGCCTGTGTGTATTTAACGGAACCTTCTGGAACGGAGTTTCTTTCCCTTGTGGTTCCATTGAAAGAAGTTTTTAACTGTGTTTATTTCTAACTACCAGCTTAAGCATACACATGGCGTTTTAATGCCTTCCCAATTATTAGATTTTTTAAAGTGTTAAATTTCATTTTTTTTACATGAAACTAATTTATGTTCCTTACATAATTATCCACGTTAATGTCAAATGTGTTATTAGAATTGCTGTATAACCCACAGTTCATGTGTGACAGAATTTTTAATGCAATTTTAGCGAATTTAGTTTCTTCACGCTACCAGTATGTTTCAAATAGGGCTGAGGCATTTTATTATACCTTATACATCGCGTGGGTATGAAAACGTAATCATAACAAAGGCAGTAGACATGTGAACCCAAACACAGACAGCCAGACTCTGCAAGCTCAGCTATGTACCGCCACGTTGGGACGTGAAACTAACAGTAAGTTCTGCTTGAGGAACACTGCACTGCTAGTGGTGTGGCGGACTGCGTTGTGATGAGTTGCAGGTGCTGCGTGTTCTTTTTAGTGAAGTGTTTGTGTAAAACGACTGCGTTTATTATATTTTCACCCTACCAAGGAAGTATTTAATTCATCCTGACACCTGCTGTTACGTGTGTGGTGAAATGACCTTCAGATCTCAGAGGCAAAATTTAATCCTGCTCATTAAGAAATGTTGTGAGCTTTACTTTTGGTATAAAGTGGGTGACCAAGATAAAAGTTGCGCCCCTCATATTTGTTGTGTAAAGTGTGTGAGGATGGGTAAACGGTTCACGCCAAATGCCAGTCGCCATTCCTATGGTTTGAAGGGAACCAAAAGACTACTCATCCGATGATTACTTTTGTTTAGCGGACGTAACAGAGATGACCTCTAAATCCAAACACGCAGTGAAATATCCAGACTTGTCATCTGCAATGACGCCTGTCCCACATAGTGGAGAGATTTCTGTACCAGAGTCTCCGGAAAATCTGACTTTTAACAATGACATTTCTCATTCTGATGAAGATTGCGGGCAGCAAGAAGGGGACAATTTCGATTGCGAATCGACATTTAAAGCAAGTTGTTCCTCATCTGAACCCCATTTATTAACACAAGGAGATACTGAACTACCTTGTCCGTTATTTGTATTTGTCTAAAAAAACGAACTCTTAGGTTCCAGACTAAAGGGGTGGAATTATATCCACCAATATACCGAAATATGTTTCTTTCGCAGTCGCGTAACTGAATAAACATAATTTTCCTCTCAACAAAACGGTCTGGTATTTTGTAATGAAGTTTGCTTTTTTTGTGGAGTCTTTTGGACACCAACACGATTCAACTGAGTGGCGTTTGTGTACTGACTCTTCAAAAATTAGCTTAAAAGTTGTGCTTCAACTTAACGGGAATAAAATCCCATCTTTACCGCTGGCCCACGCCGCTAACTTGAAAGAGTCCTATGAAAACATAAAGCTACTTTTGGAAAGGATCCAGTATGAAAAATACAATTGGAACATTTGTGAGGATTTAAAAGTCATTGCTGTCTTGCTTGGCTTGCAGCTTGAATACAAAAAGATTTCTTGATTTCTGTGTGAGTGGGATATTAGGGACAGAAAACATCATTACTTCAACTAACAGGACCCAAACGAGAATCGCTTATTGCAGGAAAAACAAATTTAGTAAATACTCCACTAATTAACCCTGAAAAAGTTTACCTCCGTTGCACATCAAATTTGGACTCATAAAAATTTCGTCAAGGCAGTGGATCACAATAGCGCTGGATTTGTATATCTGAAAAATAGGTTTCCCAAGATAAGTTATGCTAAAATCACAGAACAGGTATTTGTTGGACCTCAAATAGGAGAGTTAATACAGGACGTAAAATTTGAAGACCAGCTGAGTGAAGTGGAAAAACAGCATGGAAATCATTCACAAATATCACAACCAATTTTGGGGGGAAATCGTAAGGCAGAAGGATAGCGATATGGTGGTTGATTTTATACAATCCTACAAAGCTATAGAGTGTATGTACTATGTTTTTAAAGTTGCGGTTCTTAGATCAGATTTATTCCCAGTAAATCTCGGGGCAGTGATCGGTGAGCAAGGGGAGCTATTTCACCAGGACATTCCCACAATGGAAAAGCGGTACCAAGGCAAGGGGAGTCCCAGTTTGCTGACTGATTATTGCTGGACACTTAGAAGTTCCACGGGCAAAATACTGCAGAAAGTCATCCACTGTCATATTTTAGTTACTGTACATACTCTTTGTAAACTTCAACCGCGTGTCGCTTAGAAAGTTTGCTTAATATTTAAAAAAAAAACTAAAAACGTATTTGAACTCAGCGCAAAAAAAAAGTTGTTGGGTTTACCTACTCTAGTGAGTGTAATAAAAAATAAAAAGTTGTTTTTGTTATCCAATTTTATTGTTCTAATCTGTCATTGTAATGAAATTACCTATTTGCTGTACAAACGAAAGAGGTCTGACTTTTAAAGTGTGTATAATGAGTGGCTGGGTATGATTCTTTATAATAAAGCATGCCATAATGCTTTAGTACGTCAGCGTGACTGACAGGAAAATTTGGTTCAAATTTACTGTTCCTAATTCCAGTATCATATCTGTACACATGACATATCGCAGTAGTGTTCATGACAAATGCGTGGACGTGAAATATTGATAATGAATATTGGCCGCGTGGAAATATCGACGGCTTCGATTCAATATGAAATTTCGTTTCGTCGTATTGACAGTTGGTGAGCGGATTGCAATCACAACCGCCTGCGGTCACCACCTCCAAAAGACTGCTTGTCCCACACCTACCGTTGCATTGGCGACTGCGCAAATACGAAAAGGAGGAGCTCGCGTTGCGCAAGCAAGTCACTACTCTCCCCACTGGCCAGTAATCAATGTGTGGTATCACCGTGTTGTAGGTTTTCAGGACTTGCACGGTAGAGGGTGCGTATGTACTGGTGGCGGTGGTGTGAGGGTGTTTGTGTGCCTGAAGACGTCCGCACGATCTGAACATGGATATTTTAGGTAGGCCATGGTTCATAAACAAACCCGCATACCTCATTCAAAGTTCATCAGTTACACTTTGGCTGGAGTAGAAGTAAATTCTGTGTATCCCGTGGATGTATCGTGATTTTTGTAGAAGTTTCGTGTTGACAGCAATTCAGTTTTAATTGTGAATAAATTGTTGTTTAGTAACAGTAAATATAAAGATTAATTCTTCTTGAAGAGCGCTATTGTTTGTTTAGTTTGATTAATATATGTGCGCAATATATCATAAATAAGGACACAAATCGCATTTAATTTCTATTATAATTCACCAAATCTAAATACACAAAATATGTTCTTCAGACTTTCACTGAACTCCGGAACATTTAAACTACATTTGTTTTTCTGTAGACAAAATATTTTGGCTCCCATCCGGTCGCATTTTACAGCCGGAATAGACCTGACATGTAACTGCCAACCGTCGCAGTAGGCCGTGGGATTGAAAGTTCTGTTTTTTTTTTTTTGTTACAATTTTGCTGGCAGTGCGTCCTTGGGACATGTCGCTATGTCTTACAATTTGCATTCATCGATTATCCAGCTGTTTCGTCTTTCGATTACATTAATTACATATAAATTATTGTTCAGTAGCAAGGAAATGTACCGAATTTATTTGGTCATATTCGTTCATTCTTTTTTGATAGGCGTGCTATTGTAGCGGAAACGATTATAATAATTTAATAATTTTTTTTTATAATTTCAAGAGACATTTTTCGGTAGTAAAAGCTTCACTCACCAAAGAATCACCCAGACTTTCCTTTTTACCTCAAACTTTTAATACGAAGTTTTGCCGCATTTGGTTTCTTTTGTTACAGAACTTCCAAACCATATTTCTCTGACGCAACGAGTAGTTCTTTTGTCACTTGCCGCTTGCAAAGAGATACATTGCTATGTTGTTGTTTGCCATGTCATCTGTTAAATGCACATACTTGTGTCAGTTGTTATAAAATTAAATTCATGGGAAAGTCCGAGATTACCGTAAAGAACTGGTGTATCTGTATCGTCAGGGTGATGTATTGTTTGTACCTTTTCCTTTTACTTTTTTGTTGTCTGCTCTATGTTGTCACTTCCTGACAATTCAGAGTTATCGTCTTACAGCATGGCATTGCAGTATCGGTGCGCGTAACTGGAGTTAATCTTATTTTATATTCAGTAGTGCCTACACGCAACAATAAGAGTTAGCAGCTAATTGCTTAGAATGCAGTGTCAGTATTCTCTGAAGTGTCTACACGTATAATTTGTAGCAGCAGCAGCAGCAGCAACAACAACAACAACGTTGCAAATAACAACCAAAAGCCTCAGTGCCTAATGGAAAATATTCTGTATTCGTAATCTCGACCCAGAGGCCAGTTAGTCTTATTGAAGTTTCTAGTGAACCTCTTGCCAGAATTATACCTCAGATTAGACCATGACTGCTTCCTTCTACAAGTGCTATAACTACGTATTCATTGACCCTAATCGTTGAGTTACTAAATTAATTTATACTGCTCAGTTACTGACAGGTTACTTTAACAACTGAAAAAGAAAATAATAGGCGTATTAACAATAGTAGCAGTAGCAGTAATAGTGGTATTATTTCTAGTAGTGACAAATTATTGTTATTGTTATTGTTATTATTCAATTCCTGTTTATTAATGTGCTGAGTCAACAACCTGATCGCCAGCTACAAAAAGAGTACAACATACAGACACAAATGACAAAGGAAAATAAACGAAGTAAATATTAAACACAGACAAAACAAACAACAGCGTACTTAAATATTTAATTAGGATACTTGATAAAAGTAAATTAATAATATCAAATATGACGAAGTGTGATAGTTTGCCTTGGTGAGACATCAGAATCACTACAAACTGAATTTGTTGAAGTGGCTCATATAGCAGAGAAACAAGTTTTGAAGGACAAAAGAAAGTCGGGGAGGTTCAGAGTGGATACTCGAAGAACAATCATGTCCAAGGAAGATGGACAAGACTTAGAAACCCCCATAAACGTTAATAATAAAAATTACTTCAAGTTGGTGTCTTCTGTCTTGTGAGTTAATAATAATAATAATGATAATAATAATAATCGCGACAACTTGAATGATGCATTGATTTGAAAGGTTTTACAAAATCCTTTACGAAACCTTGGATTTGTTGAACAGTGCTGTACGAACTGCGTAAATTATAACTTGCCAACTAATTAGGAATTACCATATTATTTTGAATGATTTTTTGAGGTAGCCTTACGGTCCGTACCGCTACACTAACCGTCTGCCTGTGCTTGATTAGAATTTCAAATTCTCCACAAATATTTATGCGTTATATTTATTTTTCATTTGTTTTGTTTATTTGAATATTCTGTTGTTTACTTACAGGGGGTGAAAGAAATGTAGATGCAAATAATTAAAATGCACTCAGAATTCAGCAGGCCTATACGAATATCATGGCTCATGTTAATTATAATTCCTTTCCCTCCCTACGATGTTACTGGTAGGTAAACACTCTGTGGCATTGTGAAACTGTTACATTCATGTGGGAATTGTTAACCCTCAATTAAATTAGGACATCTAACACTTAAAATTACGAACTCTGTCTGTAGTAACAGATTCACATATAACGGGAAGAAAATTTATTTATCTAAAACTCTTTCCAACAGTGCGCACTGTATAACGATTTTAAACAGTTCTTATAAAATCAAACTACATTCCACAATGTTTCGGTAGCTGCCAACACCGTCACCACTTTACAAAATACTTTTTTTACAATACGGTGTTTTAAGTTGTAAATTTAACTTTCCCTGCCGGCGGTGGTGGCAGCTACGGAAACAGGTTGGAGTGTCGTTTGATGGTGTAAGAACTTTTTAAAATCGTCATACAGTGCGCATTTGACGTTCAGATGACCGTGCATCGTGATAAATTCCTATAATACCAACTAGATGCATTAATTTCTCAAATTTATTTTTGGAATAAAACTCTACATGTTTCGTACAGCTCCTCTGTACATTATCACGAGTTTTTCACTGTACACACTCCTAAACTCCGTGGCCTTCGTCCGCACGCGAACTATACCGACAGAGCGGCCGCCGCCGGTCGGCGAAGTTAGTGCCAACTTTTGCGAATAGAGGGGTGTCACGTGATCAGCGCAACGGGTCCCCACAGCCGTTAATCACTGTTTTCTAAACCTGCAGCCGTTACTTTTTTCATTCAAGTAGCTCCTCAATTGACCTCACGAGGCTCACGAGGCTGAGTGGACCCCGTTCCAGACCCACTACTACTCAGAAAATCTGGTAGCGCCGGGGATCGAACCCG
>Ga0131853_10015972_pt1 | contig 13712 bp, 19 predicted proteins | sample TergutLab28metaG_FD_92764 | JGI IMG/M metagenome (GOLD analysis project Ga0131853, IMG submission 92764) | Labiotermes labralis P1 segment gut microbial communities from Petit-Saut dam, French Guiana - Lab288 P1 (version 2) (version 2) | ecosystem: Host-associated > Arthropoda: Insects >... | reverse complement strand
TAATGATGCCCGAAACATGTTGAGAAATTGTTAAAAATAAACATCTAACTGTTGCATCTTGTTGGTTTTCTCTCTCACTCCACAATTTGCTCACGATGCACGGTCACAGAAACCTAAAGCATACAAGTACTACTGTGTTTCGTGTTGTAGGTGCAGCCAAGGTGAGTGCTCTGCAGATGCTGCAAGAAGACTGGTCACACCCAATCACTGCACATCTCGCTTTATATTCCTGCCACATGTATCTAAAAAACCCTGAACCTTGGGAAGACCCAGTGGTGACAGAAGAGCCAAATGATGACGAAGAGGTATATACTAACAGAATATGATGTCAAAATTGTAGTGCCCACAGCATTTCAGAATGATTTTTTAAAAAAAACATAAAATTGAGAACATTTGCTCTCTTGTCAATGGATATTGCTAGTTTTTATGGCTGGTGTTATGTCCTTGCTTTCTCCTGTCCTGAGTTGCTCTTCTTGGCTCCATAAATTCACCCACCCTTTCCTTCCTCCTGGGTTGATGTCTTATCTCCAGCAGAGCTCACATTCAACCTGCTTTTTCCCAGCTGTCTGATGTTTTCTACATTGTCATGTATGAGATCCCTAATTCTGTCTGTATGGTTTCACTAATTTTTAGGCCTGGCAGAGGTATAACATGCTGTCTTATAAAAACCCATTCACCTGACACAAATTTTCTGTCCTCTTTATGATTCATGCATTGTTACATATAATACTGATTGTGTGTCATAAATTTGAGTTCTCGTGTGTGTCAAGATTGAGACATATCTGATTGGATCCCTGATGTAAACATCATGGCATAATTTGAGATATTACCACAACATTTGCTTATATTAACAGGGAGAGATTTTCAAGGTTGATAGGTGATCGTAGACATAAAAAGATGGTCTTCTGAGATATAAGTTAAAGAATAGAGGATGTGACATCATGTTAATCACAATTGATATTCACATTTTTTTGCATCTAATATATGGAGTTTTATGGGATTGTTGTTAATATTTAATTCACTTTAACAGGTAAAAGTGAGGGTAAAATATTTACGCAACCCTTACTTTGACGATCACTTTGATTTGCGTGATCCAAAGCTGCTCATTGGAAAGACACTGGCCACCCTGGGTGCCACATTTCCAGATGCTGTAGGATGGACTTATCAGCTGGTTGGTTGGGGCTTGTATCAGAAATGGGACAAAGCCATTAGGACTCTGGAACAGATCCTTAAAGGACAGCAGAAACCTGCAATATTCAGAGACGGGGTAGGTTTCACTTTCTCAAACTTTCTGCCCGAAATTCACTTTAGTCAATGTTTAAACAAGGAAAAGCTCTCCTGTTACATGCCAAGCAGGCACAGAGAGGAGGTGGGTGTAGCTGTACCCATGCTTGACTCCTGGTGCTAGAAGGGGGTGGGTAGTTACCACCACACCCCAGTAGAGACATTACTTACTGTACAGGATGCTAGGTGGGCTTGGGGCCAGTCTGGATGGGCCCAGAATTTATCGCCTCAACTGGGGTTTCATCCCTGGACTGTCCAGCCCATAACAAGTTGCTATAGCTACTATGCTATTGTGACCCCTTTATTAAATGTGTAGAGGCTGTGTATGTTCATCAACATTCATAGCCTCTGCCACTGCTTCACTGCCATCAAAATTCTTATAAATTCATTATTAGCTATTGAAAGAAGACCCCCATACCATGCTAGTCATGTGTTTTACAAGTATTATTACTAAAGAACCATTTAAATGTTTCAGGTTGAAATGTTTACAGACACTCTGAAGGAACTTCCCCAAGCAGAAGACAGCACAGATAAATTAAAAGGGAAGATCTCATGTCTGCTTGAAGAGCTTGATTCATTAGGCTTTGTCACTGACAGCAATCTGCATGAAGCAGTGGTAAATAAAGTCAAATCTGTGGTAAGCAGTAAGGAGAAGGAAGCTATTGAAGAACAGTGCAAGGTGTACACAGAGTGGGAAACTCTGAAAGAAAGATTATTGCAAGAACAACTGGATGAGCTAACAAGACAACAACGTCTGGCAAAGGTGCAGCAAGAAAAGGAAGACATCTTAAAGCGTGAAGAGGTGCTGTTCTTTTTTGATAATGAAGAAAAGTGGGAACTTGCTATTGAAAAGAAGAGAGTGTTCTATCGCAAACGTTACTTTGGCAAGCGGAAGAAGCCAAGATCTGCAGATGATAATTACATTCCGCCTGAAGTTAAACCAAACAGATCGTGATGTGTGACGTGGTAATTTTGTGTAAATAGCTTGACAACAGTAATAACAAACTGCCCTTGTGATTAAATATAGAATACATTTAACACTTACTCTTTCAGTTTTTAAATATCTTAAAATGAGCTTGGTCAAATTTTGTTTCAGGACATGCACTCTTGGAAGTACTACATAATACAGATTCTATTTAAAAATGTAGACACAGCACTGAAAAGAAACAGGGTTACTGGCCATTCACTTACCCAAAGTAAACCAAGAACCTCACAATTCAGTACACATTTGTAGACCCACTTAATGATTCGACTCCCATTTAAATTTCTCTCTTTATAAAGACAAAAAATGGGTCTACTTTGCACCTAGGACTCTGAAATTTGGGAATCTATCCCCTTCCTCCCTCTTTGTTGCCAGTGTTATTGTTCACTGGCTAAATCTGTAACCCCCTGTATATTTTTGTATTTATATTTGTACTGTAGATTTTAAACAATCTGTCAGTACGTCAGAACTATAGGGCATGTACTGACTGGACGATGATAAAACTGGAAAGGATGTGGAAGAAGTGGTTAGCCCTAATTTAAGGTTCTTTACCTGGATTAATTAAGAAAACCACATGAAGCAGTCAGCAGAGTTGGTGTCACACCTGAGACCCATACCAGGGATCTCCTGAACACAAGTAAGAAGCATCATCATGTGAGCCAACTTGCTTAGTTTTTGCTTGTTGTTTACCTGAAGGCTGCAACACCAAAAACGTAAACTGGCCTTGACTTAAATATTGTAAGAAACAAAATAAATAACATACCTTCGTGTGCTTTCAGGCATCTGCTGCAGTGTCAATGAGATCTTCACTCTTTGGAATTTTATGCAGCACAGAATGGTAGTTTTGTACAGACGTTTTGGGATTACCTATTGGTCCCATCATCAAAGGTCCAGCAGTCGAAGATCCGCGACCCTTGAAGATGGGACCAATAGACTGTCCCAAAACGTCAGTACAAAACTACCATTCCATGCTGCGTAAAATTCTGAAACAGCACAGATCTCAAAACACTTGTTGAATCATTTTCATTACCTGGCACAGTCAGGTGTTTGGCTCTAAATGATGTTTCAGTGTGTCCTACAGGAATGCAAAGGAGCCAGTCCCCAGAAACAGTGACACTTCCTTTCAACAGCAGTCATTTGTTTTCTGCTGCACACATACTGGAGTTGCATCACCCAGCAACTGTGTGATTATACATACTGCAATCAGCTTGTGTCAAACACATGTACACAAAATGAGGACCGTTTTCCATTGGAAAGGAATTATCGATTTTCATGTACACAAGTGCTGGAGTGTCGCAACTGATCTGTTTGAATTTTCAATACACTCATTTATTTCTTCCTATCTAAGTAGAAAGCTACATGTCTAACTCAGGGATGTGGGATGGCACAGCTTTATTAGTTGTCACCGCACAAGTGAATGACACTGAAACATTTAGTGGCTAAGCAGACAGACATGTTTAATGGTGCTAATGATTTCATAAGTATTCTCAAATTGGTGAAAGTTTTAATCCACTGTGTATCACATATCATACAAACTTCTCAAAATCAGGTAACATAAAATTTTACTCTTATCACAGTGTAAGATTTTAGACCATAAAATTGTCATGGTGCAAGCATCACACAGCACCAGTTGTTTCAATCAATCAACAAATGTAAGGCTCATTCAGAACTACAGCTTTCTACATTCTTCTGCAATAAGTGTCACTTTACGTTCATTATGACTCAACCACTGGCTCATCTGACGTGTTGCATCGAGTTTCCGTCTCACATGACTAATCAGCCGCTTCAGCCATAAGGCCTCTTCTGAAAAGTGTTGGTGTATGCACCGTGGCATACAAGATGCAACTAGTACCACCCAGTTCTCAGGAATATCAGGAAACAAGTGAACAGCTTTCTGAGAACTTCTTAAACTTTCAAGGGCATTGCCTGACAGAAGGTGGCTTAGGCTTACAAGTGACATCACCTGCAACATAAAAAAGCAATATCATTCAGAACAGTATATCATCATGATCCAAGGTTATTTATTAACTGATACCATGCAATGACGACAGTCTTCTGCAAGCCTTGAAATCGTACGAAATATGTGAAATACATTACCTTTACCTAGAATTCCTGACTCCCTACTATTTCCTCCAAAACAAAGTACAGCAGATACCTGATCTTTATAAAATAACAGCCTGTTCCATGGTTAACATCACCAGACCTTGAACACTCAGCTCAATTCATCATGTTGAATTATTTAAAGTTCCTATTATGTTTTAAAATGATAGTTTAGATTAGGGTAGTCCTCTGCATAAGCAAGCGCATTAGTATCACATATGGTTCACAACTTACTGCAGTCAAAATATAACCACATTCCTCCAAATTGTCATAAATCCTTTACAGTAATGGCGCAAACTTTAATGAAAATAAATGGCCATGTGTGTTTGAAAATTAACATTAAAACACTTATATTAAGCCCCTGTCTAGCCAACACTGGACCAATGGCTTGAACTGGTATTAAAATGTTCATCAACTTATGTAAAATCACCTTTGACACATCAATCATACTCCGGCCAAGAGCCATAGCAACTTGAGCACATCGAGCTGCTGCTTTGGGCTCACAATGTGGGTACAGATGCAGCAGAAGCAATGCAAGTGCTAACCGCAAAGTTGGATGTCCAGGATGTCTATGAACCATGGAGCTCAGTGCTCGGACTGCCTCAGAACTGTGACCCTGCAGATGAAAACTACATTCAAATTCATGTTGCCAAACTCTATTTAATTTCAGATCTTCATGGCCCTTTCTTTGTTGGTTTATCAAAATGCTGGAAAGAAAATGTCATCACCGTAATGGCAGCGAGTACAAAGTATATGGATCAGTGAAATGACTAAATGAAATTTAAGTTTATAAACCACATTACAGGTTAACAACTATTGCTGTTGCTGCTGTTTTATCAGATGCTCAATGGGTGAAGTTTCCAATCTGCCATTTGGCTGAATGAAGCCAGAAGCTGCAATCACAAATGTGTATATGCAGTGTATTTTAGCAGCTTAGTGTGCAATTCATTCAGTATTCCAGAGATCCAACAAAATGGATATAGAATATATCATTAAAATAACAATACACACAGTAAAGAAAGAGTCATGACAATAAAATACAAACAATAATTTTGTAAATATAATACACACATAAGGCATCAAGTTTCTACAAGGAAATGAGATCAGATCACAATAGACAATGAATATACAATGCACCATAAGACAAAACCTGAAAACTAATGCCAATATAATCTGAAATTTTGTAATACAATACATTATTCATGATTGATTACAATATTCTTCCAATGTATAAAATGAATAAGTGTATAAAAATTGTTTTAGAGCAGTTTTAAATTTTTTCAGGTTATCGTTGACATTCTGAATCTTCCTGGGTAAATGATAAAAGATTTTTATCCCTGAGCAATAAGCTCCTTTTTGATAAATAGTTAAGTTTGCTTGGGGCAGGTATGCATCACTTCTTTGTCCAGTGTCGGTATTGTAATACTCCATGTTTGTCGAGAAAAGGTTTTCATTTTGAACTACGAACATTAATAAGTATAACAGCTATTGTGATGTCAAGGGCAAAATTTTTAATTTCTTAAATAAGTTTCTACATGAAACTCTATTCCCAAATCCTTCCATAATTTTAACTGTCTTTTGTTTTTGCATGCTAGAAACTGTGGAACTATGCGAAGAGTTTCACTACAATATAATTCTGTAACTCATAGCCGAGTGAAAAGAGCATTTTTAATGCCAAGGCAGACATTTGTTTTGACATTTCTAATTATATAGCAAGCTGTACTCAATTTTTTCACGAGTAAATATGGTTGAAAGTACAATCCATCATAATGTCCAGGAATTTTGTGTAGGAGCTACTGGTGATTAAATTATTGTTAAATCCAATTTTTAAATTGATTAACATATTTCTCTTAGTTGCACAGTGTATATATTTTGTCTTATTAAAATTTAGAGATAATTGGTTTGCTTTGAACCATTTATTTAAAGTTTCAAAGACTATGTGAATGTTGCAATCTGTTATATTAGAATGAGCAAATAAGATGATAGTATCATCAGCAAAGATTAAATGTGCTGAAGTAGCATTTATTAAATTTTAATGCAAAGTACCGTCTATTCAATTGTGTATAGACAGTACTTTGCAAAAAAAATTTATTACACATGCACAACGGGATGGCGCCATTCAAATTCAAGATAAAAGCCAGTCAGGCACGCTCCATCTACCACTACAAGAAGTTGAAAATTAAGGTACTAAAATATAACACCGATATTTTCTTTAACAAACAGTGTCTTACCAAAAAGATTATACCAAATTACACAAATACTAAGGTCCCTATCACATCACCAGCCGCATACAAGACCCAAAATAAAGCTCAGAACACCCAAATCAAAGAAGAGATCAAGTTCTTATACAAGAAAAAAGACAAAATGAACAACAGTTGTACAACTACAACTAATATTCAATTGTTGTGTATAGATGGTACTTTGCAATAAAATTTATTACACATGCACAACGGGATGGCGTCATTCAAATTCATTATTATTTATTATCTTGGGCTAGTCATTTATATAAGGAATAAAAGTAGATGTCCCAAAACACAGCCTTGTGGGATTCCATATCTAACTTTGGCCCAACTTGAAACATTATTACCGTTATCACTGTCATTGCATACTGCTGTTCTACAGTACCTGTTATTCAGATAAGATTAATAAAGTGCATGATCCTTGTCACTGATTCCATAAAAATTCAATTTAGATAATAGGATACCATGCTCAACACAATCAAACACTTCCTCCAAACTGCACAAAATACCTCCCACTAGTAGTTTTTTGTTCACAGCGTTTAAAATCTCGGTTGTTAATTTATAAATTGCATTACATATCTTCATTCCTATCCTGAAGCCATATTTAATGCTTAATATATTATATTTGGTGAGCAATTTTAATATCCTTGTTTCATTACCATTTCAAATATTTTTGAGAATGATGTTAAGAGTGACACAGGTCTATAGTTAGACATATCACACCTGTCACAATTCTTATGTAGTGGTTTTATTACTGCATATTTTAATCTATCTGGGAATACACCCCAAAATATAATTTTATTACATATTTAATTTAGAGGCTAATTATGAACAGGGAGCTTATTTTCAGGCTCTCTGTGGATATCTCATTGCACCCATATGAGTTTTTTTGTTATGAGGGACTTTATGATGAGTTCAATTTCTTTCGTCATTGTGCATTAACATTTCATATCTGGGTATGGTTTATTAAAGGCTCGTTCCATAAAATGAGTATGATTATCAACACTATTATTACCATTACTTTTAATTATAAAATTATTTTTACTTTGTCTTTTAATATCTTCTGCGGTAGCAACAAAATACTCATTAAAAGTTTCAGCAATAATTTGCTGATCAGTAATTTTCCTACCTTCAATTTTTAGAGTTATTTCACCCCTTTTTCATTTCTCCCTGATTATTTATAATAACCCTTGTAATTTTAATTTCATTATACAAGTTTAGAATAAATTTGTCATGTTCAGTTCTTTTTGTTTTTTTTTATAACCACAGACCATATTTTAAAGTAATCTCTACAATATGATATAACAGTAGGATTATGATTATTATTATTTAATTCCTTGTATAATTCTCTTTTATGCTTGTAGGAAGTTATTATTCCTGGTGTAATCCATGAATTCTGGTTCATTTTATTCTTTACCTGAATTAAGGGTAAACCAGAATAGTAGATTCTTAAGTAGCATCAAAGTGGAGCAGTCTCCAACATGAAGTATGGTACAAGACAGAAAAACAGTATGTGATATTCCACTTTTCTATGAGTTACCCAACATGTAATATAATGAGACTTCATGTTCTCACAAAGGCATTGCTGAAGATTCAAATCTTTCTGGGATCATACACTATGTCACTGGGTAAACAGTTCCCTGTGTTTCACAGAATCACAGGGAACTACCCACCCAATGACACAGTGTAACATCATGGAAGACTTAAAGCTTCAACATAATGATGGCACTTACCTGCAAGAAATGTGTAAAAGCCTTGAAGTTAGCAATGTGAGAGACATATTCAGGGCTGTCCTTGTGTGGCATAAGCTCCCTGAGAGCCAGTTCTGTCAATGTTATGTCAGAATGCAACATGCCAAATGAGCAGAATGCAAACAGTCCCTGGACTGAAGGAGGCTGCAACTTAACACTGGAAAATCAAAAATAATTTTACCTTCTGTTCATATGGTATGGAAACATGGTCCCTTACTTTGACAGAAGAACATCGATTTTAGAATTTTATGTTTTTTGCACCATGCATTGTAATATAATCATATGATGTAAATGAACAAAATGCACCTTTGTTAAACTTAGTTTAATCTTTATGATGTCTTCTACGTGTTTCAAACCTAAGGGGTCATCTCCAGGAAGATGGTTGTATGTACAGGTATGGTATAATTTGTTTACATTATAAATAAATTGTAATTTCAGCATATAAACAAATTATACCACACCTGTACGTACAACTGCCTTCCCGAAGATGATGTAGAAGACATCATAAAAATTAAAATATTAGTTTAACAAAGGTGCATTTTGTTGGTTTATATTATATGATGGATTACAGAAGTTTGAAAACAAAGTGCTCATGAAAATACATGGACTTGGGACAACTGGAATCAGCACTTCAAGGTATCACTAAGTGATTTATTCTGAGGAAGACTGCCAGAAAGGTAACACACATAAACTTTAAGGTGCTGATTACATTTACGGACTGTTTCAGTGTTTAAACTGTCATTTATTGTATTATCCATATAGGACCAGCTGTTACACCGAGTATTTCTTAATTCCAAATGAATATAACTTCTGATTAATATTTTGTTTCTTAACATACAGAAATCTAATTTCATCTTTTATTTTCAAAGCACGTATTTTAGTACAAGTATATTTAGAAGCCACAGAATTATTAGGGATCTTAATTTTGGCATAATTTGGAGTTGTAACCACTTGTATAGCTGAAATGCAAACTAGTGAATGACACTTAAAACAAGACTTCACAGCTTCTGAGAAAGGGCAGTTGATGGACTACCTCAGAAGTATGTCCAAAGCAGTATTCACTGCCAGCATTGGTTAATTCTTATTTAATGTCTAATAATATGTCAATTGCAAGGAATATTCTTAATATAAAGTCTGCATTTAACTTTCTGCATTATAGATACTTATTTTGTTCACATCAATCTTGGGAGAAAAAAGCCATCAGCTGTAAGTTCAATTTAGTTTACTACTAGCTTCCCATATGCTCTGCACAAGACATTATAATGGACTGTAAAACGTAAAGCAATCGCACTACAGGCCTGGACAGGCCCCGAGGGTTCCAGGTTGAGGTTCCCAGATTTCAAGACAATTGGCACATAAAGGTGGTAAGGTTGTCAGCCCTACGCACCGGCTACTTTCACCCCCAGGAAATATTCCTGGTACTCATTTCTGTTAGAGGCTGAGTCAACCCCAGGGCCATATCTTATGCGTATTGGACCATCCATCATCTTGATATTTGAATAAAGGTAGACCAACTTGATGACACTTGCCTTATTATGTCAGTTTACTGCTCAACATGTTTCAGATGTTAATACATCCATCTTCAGGAGCTTGCGACTACTTGGTGCGTTATTGTGTAGACTGTATTGTGCTGTAATGATAGAGGTTTATGTGTTAATTTATTTATCTAGTGGTAAGTGTTATATTATGTGCCGTGTGTTGCTCTGAGTGAGTGTTTTCCTGCAAGCATGTGGTGTCCTGTGGTTCTTGAACATTTTTGTGTGTGATATGTTTTGGTGTTTTATGCATCTGTATTGACATCAATACAGACCAAGTAGTCACAAGCTCCTGAAGATGGATGTATTAGCATCCGAAACATGTTGAGAAGTAAAAACAAACAAAACAAACTCCGTGGCCTTAGTCCGCATGCGAACTATACCGACAGAGCGGCCGCTGCCGGTCGGCGAAGTTAGTGCCAGCAAGTGTCATCAAGTTGGTCTACCTTTATTCAAATACCCAGGGCCATAATTAACTGTGGTGTGAGTTATACTAAAGCAAAGTCTATAAAGTGTATGCCATCTGAACATGTCCATATATCACAGAGAAAGACCCATGATGTGCAAGCAGACTGACACAATATGACTGTGCAGTACCAAGTTCACAATTTCAAGCTTACATTCTTACTGTGTCTCTTTACCATTGAAACAGAAGTATTTTACAGTCTTCCACTCCCTGACATTTGTAAGCCACTGCTGCCATAGCTACCAGGATATGAGACTTCTCACCATCAGTAGGAGCAAGCCATTCTAGTGCAGTCTCATATGCAGCATAAGAATCTTCGTACCTCTTGGCTGGTAACAGAGAAAGAATAAAAGTCACAAACTTAAGCAAAACCATCTGTGTGTCCAAGAAAACTTCACTACCAAACTAACTCTGCAGGGTGGAGATGTCCTCACAATGCTTAAAGTCACTGAGATAGTAAAAAATTCCCCTCCTTATTCATGCTACGTGTGTCGCAGGTGACTACAGCACAACACATCCACAGGTGGTGACCAGAAGAGATAGCTCCATATATGGAATGTAGCTGTGAATATACCAAGCAAACAATAAAAAGACACCTGAAAACAGTTGGCTCTCCTGTTAAGTACTGAAACATAGCAAATGAAAAGTCCTTGCCATAAAACACTCCCATGTTACAAAATGTTACACAGACCCCTAGACTTGGAATTGGATTCATGTGGTTCCAGACAGGACAGCTGTTTCCAACAGCACAATGAACCCTCAGCTTGCATAACAGGCACAGAAGGTCTTAACTACCTAGGCCACTGTTAGCTTCTGAACGAGGACTGTGCTCTATGGAGTTATTCAATTCATAACTTAATTTGTGGTAATGGCACTTCCTCAGTACCGTAAGTTAATATTTACACAAAATTTGAGCCATCATAACCTCATTCATGATACCAAGATATGATACAAGAGTATCAGTTTCACATCTGGGTATGAGAGACTTTGTCATACATCCTACCACTCACATAAAAAATCCCTCACTAAATTCTGTGATGAACTATCAATTTCACCTACAAATTAAGTGAGTATGATGTCGCACTTTCAATTCTTTCAGTTTTTTCTTCTACAAAGAAAAATACTCTAATTTCACACTCTTGTTCCCATATGTGCAATATCATAACACTTACCTTTAAAATATGCTACAGATAAGCCACACTGTGTGCTGAAGTCAGGTTTCTTAACCTGCTGGTATACACAGATGGCTTCTTCATACTGCTGCAATTGAACCAACACTCTCCCATAATTGCTGTACACCATGTCACTCAGGGTAGCATCTTCAGCTGTTTCCAGCAGCTTTTGAGCAGCTTCAAAAGCTTTCACTGCTCCACGATATAAATGCTGTCTCTCCAAAAGCAATCCCAGCATGTTATATGCACACGCACTTTCATTAATATGACCTGAGGAAATAAATACTCCATAGATATTCACATTAAATTGCTGTGTCTTTCCTTATGTAAGGGACATATCCTTCCATGTTTTAAAAGTGTGGGTCACCAGCTCATTTCAAATCTACTAAGAACTACTATATAAATTTATTCCTTAGAAGAAATATTCTAGGTAAGATGCTGCAATCTCATCTATGCCCTGATCTAATTTTTAGAGGAGGATTACATTTCCCTTATGTCAAGACAATGAAGTGGGGATAGCAAACAAAACTACATTATATGATATTTGAAAATATAGTTAAGGGTCAGAACACTGAGTACTCAGACAGAGGGGAAGGCTCAATTCAGATCAGCAGATATTAGTGTTTGGATAAATATAGGACAAGAAGGAATTAGGTGTAAATGGAAGAGAAAAGGGAATCCAAAGAACATAATGATTGCATGAAACACATAAAATGGTTGATGGAAGATGGCAATAATGAACAACCACAACATACAGGACAGAAAACCTCAAACAGAAGTAGGATACCTCAAGAGGCAACAAAGATCATGGTAATCAAATTTCTGAAGTGTATTAGGTGAATATGCCTGTCCTGAAATAATTAGATGCCAATTCTTCAGCATATCTGAGTACTCCAACTAACAGTGAAACTTCCTCACAGTGCTGCAGTTAAAAAAGCACAAACACATCGCATGCTCAGTGCAGGTTCTGAAATATCATATCACACAAAAAACTTTGTTTCAAGGCTTTTTTCACATTTTCAAATTTTAATATATGTGTGAAGTTTTTCAGTCTTGCTTTAGTCACAGGATCACTTATTTTTGAGACACTACCACAACTAGGTTCTGTAAGGAAACTAAACAGATTCAGTGCAGGCCACAGAGTAACTCAATATATAATACAGAAGTATTTCTTTTACCTGACATCCACAGCACCAGACAGGTGCTGGATTATCAAATAGTACAATATTGTCAAAGTTATTATTCACCAACGAATGCACAAGTGATCGTCTTAAAAAACAATATTAAAATTTACATTAAAATAGCTTCAACATGTTTCGGTGCAGTCACACCATTGTACATGCTTTCTAAAGTTACACTTTGTTAAAATAGTCAATTATGGTTCATTAACAAAGTGTAACTTTAGCAAGCATGGATAATGAGCTCCCTAAAGATGGTGTGACTGCACCAAAGCATGTCGGAGCCATTTGAATGTAAATTTTAATATTGTTTTTTAAGATAATCACTTGTGCATTCATTGGTGAATAATACACTCTGATAGTATCAAGATGCATGGCACAAATGTAAAAGAAAAAAAGTATAATATTGATCTCAGTTCTTAGAGGTAATTCTTTTGTTACTGTTTTACACTTGGGCTGCCAAACTAATCAGAGGACTATTTTATCTGGATATCATCATCAGATTCTGGTTTTTCAATATTTTGCAGCTAGACCTCAGAGTATGTGTGCCTGTCTGTCATTTTTATTTCACCATAAAAAGACTTTCATTTAGGTTATATGTTTCCTCGTGCTAGCAGTAAATTATTTACTCATCGTGGCAGATTCTGAAACCATTATTACAGCTCAATGGGCTCAGTGATGTCCAGATAACCCAAAGTCAAGCAATCAGTATATGTACCAGAAGTTACTGACTGGGGGACTATACTCCTCAAATGCTGAACAATCAAGAGTGCCAGATTATCAGCAGCTAGATTATCATCATCATCATCATATCCTGTTATCCCTTTAGGGACACAGGGCGTCAACAAAACGTCGCCATCTAATCCTGTTTCTAGCCAACCGTTTAACTTCATTCCAACTCTTTCCTTCTCTTAGTGCCTCGTTATGGACTGATCTCCTCCACGTCTGTTTAGGTCTCCCTCTTTTCCGTTGTCCCTGTGGGTTCCAATCCATAGCCTCTCTTT
>Ga0131853_10015971_pt1 | contig 13713 bp, 14 predicted proteins | sample TergutLab28metaG_FD_92764 | JGI IMG/M metagenome (GOLD analysis project Ga0131853, IMG submission 92764) | Labiotermes labralis P1 segment gut microbial communities from Petit-Saut dam, French Guiana - Lab288 P1 (version 2) (version 2) | ecosystem: Host-associated > Arthropoda: Insects >... | reverse complement strand
TCAGAGGACCTCTGCTCTTTCCTTCTTCCTGGTTGTGTATTACAATTTTGTTTTCTAATCATCATCACTGTCCCACGAGTAGCTAGGGATGTCTTCTGTCCACTGCAGTATAGCCCTGCCTGCCACAGTAAGGCTGCTTGAATCCGAGGGTCGCCACTTCTCAGAGTTCACCGTTCTCGGTTTCTTACCCTACACCGCAGATGCATCTGCAGTCTCTCGGCACGGTAGTGTACACCTTGGACTAGGGGATTTTTATTCGAGGTTTACTCCTCTAGATCCGCCATGTTCCATTTAAACAGGCTCACCTGTGGTTGGATGTAGTTACTCACTACACACGCACGGTCTTGTGTGCAGGGAAGTGAGTGGCTGGGGCCTCAAGTTGCACTGCTGCACACCTGGGCTGGTGAGGTCCAGTGCAGGGTCAACCCCTTACAAAGGTACTACCTCTCCCATACCCATTGAGCCCTTATTATTATTATTATTATGACTAATGACAGTAAGGTGATGTTGAAGAAGAAAGAGGAGGAAGAGGTGAATGATTTTTTTTGGCATCCTGGTGCAGATGGGATCTAACTAGCCTGTTATATATGCTGCAGAATTGCTTATATTGGGTTTATATTTTTTGTTTATTTATTCTGTTGAGGAATAGTTTCAGAACTTATTCTTTTAGCATTGTCTTTGTGATATAAAAAGCATGTAATTTTTTAAGTAAATTTATTATTTAATGCTGCTGTCTCATGAAACATCTGGGCTGTGAAACTGGCTCAGATGGTTGGTTGCCACCCTCTCACCTCGGAGGTCCAGGTTCAGTTCCAGGCCAGTTCGCATGGCATTTGTGGTGGAAAAATGACATTGGGACATGTCTGTTTCCAAGTACTTCAGTTCCATTCCACTGCACTGTCAGTACCATTCCATTGATGCTCCATACTCATTCTTGCATGTCATTGTTGCTATATAATCTCAACAACATTGTTAAATTACACTTTGAAATCGTGTATTGTAAGCCCTTGTAAGTGATGACATGTAATTAGTGAGTATTATGAAGCACCATATATTTTAAGCAGGATCACTGTAGCAATTGATGAATCGTTACTTAAAGGTGTCAGGTTGGACATTACTGCCACATGTTGTTCACAAAAGTCGCTTTCATGTATGTTTGAACTCGCAGAGCGCTGGGACATCAGGGAAAATGGTTTGGTGTTATGAACTGTGCTGAGAGAATGTGTGTGACAGATGGCATTAATTGTGAGTGGCCTCAACAAATCAGTTGACTCACGTGTCCAGTTCAGATATTGGCCTGGGTACTGGCTATGCTTTCAGAGGCTCTTGTGGTCTTCTTCAGACCATGAAGGTGCTGGTTTAGTATTTTTATCAGTTCCTTATATGCCAGCAATCCAGCCATTTTGTGATGTGTATTCTGTGTCACTAACACTTATTAAATGAACTACACATACAACATATCTACCATGCACTTCTTCTTCAGTTATCCAAATGAAAAGACCATCAATATACACAGTTGTTTGGAGAACTCCCAGCAGTTTTTAGTATTAGAATTTTCTTCATTGCGAATTGTGTGAGATTGGAGGTTTTTAGAGTGGTAAAGTGTAGTGTGGTCTTGTGAGTTACAGCACTGTGTAGTGTGGTAGGTTGGTACCACTGTTGCAGATGAAAATACTGCCTCTATCTTGAGGGTAAAAGGGAAGTTTTTGTTACTTTCTTCAGTTTTATATATGAATGCTGGGCATTACATTAAAATGTACCGCTGGCAGGATGCCAGCTTGCCCAATGTGTTTTTTTTTTATAGTGATTGGCCACTTGGCCCCATTCTGAGACTCTGAACTAACCACACCCTACTTTCTGTGGCTTTCAAATTTCACTTCAATTTACCACCAAATAATAAACTGCTCTGTGCAGGAATTATGTATATTCTGTCCTTCCATTTTAATTTGTATGTCTCAGTGTGTGTTGTGATACTAAATAACATTACAAATTGTGTGCACTGTATGTTGGGCTCAGACTTACCAAGGCTTTCTTTACTTTCAAAATGCCATATGCTTTCACAGTAGACATATAAATACAGTTTTGTTAACACCAATAAGAAGTCCAATTTCATAAAACTTACAGATTTTCAACAACATAATGTGAAGATCTTTTATCCCAGATTTTACCAAAGTGGACAGTAAATGTGGAAAATATCAATAGAAATTCATTTATGCCCCCAAGTAAACTGTGACTTTCACTGTGTACATTCTCACAAAACTCCCTCTCACTCACTCACTCACTCGCTTGCTTGCCACTTGTGAAGTTTTTGTTACATACATACATACATACATTCCATGGATCCATAAGTGTGCCATAAAGACAGCAGGTGTGGGACAAGTCATAAATACACAAATATACCAATTTACGGTGTGCAATACTACAAATATTTTACACAACAGTATTATAAATCATCTTTACATATAAAAAAAATTAATTACAGAGTACAAGCAGTGTGTATGTGGGTATTCTCTTAAGGCTGCTTTAAATTTTATGTTGTCATTGTGTATTTCTGTGCCTAATTTTATCCAAGTCAGATGAAAAACCTAGAAACTATGCAAAATTTTATTCAAGTCCCTTATTGTAAAGAACTCCTGCACTAAATTTGATGAAAATTTGACTCATAATTTAGTTAGGGATAGCAGGTCACAGAGATGATGGGTGCGGTCTCCACATCGGGCATTTATTTTATTACTTCATAAAGAATTGTCACAGATCTTCAGGTAATGTAACTGAGGTCATGTACCTTGTGATGTAAACCATGCATCAGGAAGTGGAATGTAATGAGAAGTGACGATGTTGCTGGTGGCTGCAAATGAAACACCCAACGATGTAAGAAGTACTCCAGAAAGGACCACATGACAATCCCAGTCAGAAAACTAAGCAGTGCCCACACCAGGCCTGTGCCCTCTGTAACATGCAGTCAGGACACATCGTCAGCTTGCTGATTCCTCTTTGGTGTTGCATGCTTGACAGGTGACATGTATTGAGCTATAAATCCATGCAATAATGAAGCAGCCTCTGTGAGTCTGCTGAGAGCACCGTCTGTAGGTATTCAAATGTCATTTCATTCAGTGTGTAATTTTTTTTGATTGGGGGGTGGGGGCTTGTTAGAGCCTGTTCTTGAGGTTTTCCTTCCACTGGATTCTGTAGTGTAGCATGGTGTAGTGTAGTGTAGTATAGTATAGAGCCTCTTATTACAGAAACCTTTAGCCACTCAAAACCACAGTGCTTACTGTTACTGTCTGTATTGCCTGTTGTACCACTAAAACCCTCTCCCTTTGTCCCACATGGTCATGGAATTTATGTGATACCCAGAATAATAAGAGGTAGCTTCCAAAAAAAAACATGGTTAACGAGTTGGTCTTTATAATGGAGATTATGAGCTTGTGGAATATGACACCTTGTAGTTTAATAGTGTCTGCTGACATTCTGGGGAACTTGCTGCCCCCATCTTCAGGGCATCTTTTCTACCCTTAAGATGGAGGCAACAGTGCCTCCAAAACCTTAATACTGAATTTGTGAATTTCATGACATCACATTCCAGACAGCTATAATATTAATATTCACCATCGTGCAAAACACTGTTTTCTGTGAGGTAAAAACCCTAGTTGTTCAGAGCACAATGTTCCCGCACTGCAACATTCATAAGTACACCTGGACCTCTCCTGATGGGAAGATGCACAACCAGATTGATCACAGATGGATAGGTAGGAGGTGGTATTCGAGTATACGTGATTTACGGTCTTTCAGGGGAGCTGACTGTGATATTGATCACTGTGTGGTGGTTACAGAAGTTAGGGGAAGATTGGCAGTAAGTAAACAAGCAGCACAGAAGTTTGATGTGGAAAGATTTAATTTCAGGAAGCTAAATGAGCTGGAGGTTAGGGCACAGTATCAGATTCAATTCTCAAACTGGTTTCCAGCTTTGAAGAACTTAAGTGATAGAGAAGACATAAATAGGGCTTGGGAGAACATTAAAGATAATATAAAAATCTCAGCTAAAGACACTCTAGGTCTGTATGTATATTAGCAGCAAAAACCATGGTTTGATGAAGAGTGTTTATGTTTCTTAGGTCAAAGGAAGCAGGCTAAAATGCAGTGGTTGCAGGATGCAAACCAAAGCAAAAGCAATGTAAATAATCGAAACAGTGTAAGATGTGAAGCTAGTAGACATTTCAGGAACAAAAAGAAGGAATATCTGAAAGCTAAAATCGATGAACTTGAAACTAACAGTAAGATAAAAAATATCAGACATTTGTGTAGGGGGATCAGTGACTTTAAGAAGGGTTACCAGCCTAGAACTGATATAGTACGTGATGATGGGGGTGATTTGGTTACAGACTCCCACAGTATTTTGGCTACGTGGACAAACCATTTCTCTCAGCAATTCAGTGTCTCAGCTGTTCAGTGTACATGGGGTTAACCACTAGTGCCTGAGCTGAGTGTCTGTGAGGGTGAGATGGCTATTGAATAGCTAAAAAGGCACAAATCACCAAGTATTGATTAAAGCAGGGGGTAGAACAATTTGCTCTGAGTTTCATAAACTTATTAATTTGATTTGGAATAAGGAGGAATTGCCAGGGGAGAGCAAGGAGTTGATCATTGTACCTATCTATAAGAAGGGTGATAAAACAGACTGTAATAATTACACAGGCATATACTTTTGTCAACTACATACAAAATTTTATTCAATGTCCTGCTGTCAAGGCTAACTCCATTTGCAGAGGAAATTATTGGGGACCAACAATGTGGATTTTGGTGCATCAGATAAACTCCTGATCATATGTTCTGCATTCATCACATACTTGAGAAAAAATGGGAACACAACGAAACAGTGCTTCAGCTGTTTATAGACCTAAAGAAAGCTTATGATTCATTGGATTGATCTGGCTGAGGATAGGGAGGTCCTATATAATATTCTCATTGTGCTTGGTATCCCCCATGAAACTGATAAGGCTAATAAAGATGTGTCTGAATGAAACCTATAGCAGAGTCCGGGTAAGCAAACATTTGTCTGACATGTTTCCTATTAGGAATGGTTTGAAACAAGGAGATGCATTGTTGCCATTGCTTTTCAGTACTTTAGAGTATGCCATTAGGATTGCTTGAAATTAAGTGGTAAATATCAGCTTTTGGCTTATGCTGATGATGGTAATATACGGGGTGGAAGAATACATACTATAAAGAAAAATGCCAAAGCTTTAATAGTTGCTAGTCAGGAGATTGGTCTAGAAGTGAATACTGATAAAACTAAGTACATGGTCATGTTTTGAAGTCGGAATGCTGGACAAAGTCATGATATGAAGACTGATAACAGTGCCTTTGAAAGGGTGGGAGAATTCAAATACTGGTATTTGGGAACAACCATAACAAATCAAAATTCTATTCAGGAAGAAATTAAGAGCAGATTGAAGTCAGGGAATGCTTGCTATCATTTGGTGCAGAACCATTTGTCTTCTAGTTTGCTATTTGAAAATTTAAAGGTTAAGATATACAGAACTATAATTTTGCCTGTTGTTTTGTATGGGTGTGAAACTTGGTTGCTTACACTGAGAGAGGAACATAGGCTAAGGGTGTTTGAGAATAGTGAATAGGGTACTGAGGAGAATATTTGGGCCTAGGAGAGATGAGGTAACAGGGGAATGGTGAAAACTACATAATTAGGAGCTTAATCTGTACTCCTCACCAAATATTGTTCAGATGATCAAATTGAGAAGAATGAGGTGGACAGGGCATATAACAGGTATGGAGGAGAGTAGAGGTGTATACAGGGTTTTGGTGAGGAAATCTGAGGGAAAGAGAAAACTCGGAAGACCCAGGTGTTGATGGGAGGATAATATTAAGATGGATCTTCAGGAAGTGGGATGTGAGGGCACGGACTGGTTTGATCTGGCTGAGGATAGGGACAGGTGGTGGGCACTGGTAAATGTGGTAATGAACCTTCGGGTTCCATAAAATGTGGGGAATTTCTTGACTAGCTGAGAACTGGCTAGCTTCTCAAGAAGGACTTTGCTTTATGGAGTAAGTAAGTAAGGAGCTGAATATATGAATCTTTGATGTCAACTGCTAGATGGAGAGATGATGTAGAGATTGACAAGAAAGATGGGCAATACAAGTAGCGCTAGATAGGGATAGGCTGGAAGACAGCAACTAGGGGGGCGCTTATCTTCTTGGATAGTGGAGCCACAGAAAAAGAAGAAGACTGATGGCAACCTCCAAGTACTTCAGTTTTGCCCTCTTGGTATCATTCCACCCTTATTCCATATGCATCTTCATCTTAATTTTGCTCTTATCAGAAGCAAAATAGGCAAAACCTTGGAACCTTCAAGACTTAAAATTAATAATTCTCACTGGTATACACTGGTTTGTTTCAGTGACCAAAATTAGGCTTGTAATATCTGTGATTGTATTTATTTTCCATGCAGGTTAAGTGGCTTAGAGTACACTGCAGACTCTGCCCTAATTTTCATAACAGATGACTTTATAAAGATTTAAGCTGTATGGGATGTTGTGCCATGTAATGTCATAACGTAGGTGGGATAATCAGTATAATGTAGTACATGATTAATTGGCTGCACCTTAATCATATCTGAAGCTTACAGATATGCTGCATTGATGCAACATGACGTATGGTTTCTTGGAAACTTATCTTGTTGTTCAGGACAGACAGTGTATCACGTTTTCTTTTTCCAGCAGTAAGCCTGTTTTATGAATCATTTTCAAGTCTGAATATTCAGGTCTTAGGTACATGATGCTGTGTTGCTGGGTGAGTGGCTGGTTATCCACGATTCAAAAGAATGAGTGCTGTCATCTTCAGGGTGAGTAGGCAATACCCATTCTTTGATATGTCAGGTTTCACTCACCCAACAACAGAGCATCACATCCTGGAGTACCTAAATGCTCAGAAGCTCAAATTTTCAAATTCATTTTTTTAAAAATGCTGTAGAACTGTATTATTTTTTGTTTGAGATTTTGACAGTGCCATGCCATATTGTGGAGTTATGGATTGTGGCACTTGTAGTCTGGTAGGTGGGTTTTAGGGTTTCAGATGAACCTATTGTCACCTGCTGTTGATATTCAGCTACCAGACAATATGGTGTCGTATCCCAGAAGGCCACAAAATGAATCTTTGCCTTGTCTAAGTTGCACATTGTAATAGTAGCAGTCACTTTACCTTTAATGTCCTGTTGATTTGTGAGCCATCCACGGTATATGAAGAACATGGACACAGGAATCCAGACAATAGGAATGAGGTACCACGGTGTCACAGTCATGTTCTCCAATATGTCCCAGGAGAACAGTCGCAGTTTACGGTCCACAGGGGCAGACACCCATGCCTTATATTGTGGGCCTAGCTTGCCCACTTGACTAAGCATTGGTTTGCTCCAGTCAACCAGTCTCTGTAAATGCAGTAATTTTTATATGATGCTGCAAGTATTTTTAATGCAGTTTTTTGAGGTTCTCATAGCAGTATTGTTGAGGATTCAAGTTTTCTAAGATGTGATACCACCTCACTGGGCAAACACTTTCTGATACTCTGGAGGCACCTTGCACCTTTGAAATATCAGGAACTACTTGCCCTATGACACTTTGTGACAGACCAGCACCTAGACTCGAACCTTCATGTATTATTAAGCTGAAAGTGTTAGGGCTTACAAGGAAAAGGAAATTCCAGTTAAAAATTACTTAATATCTGTTTCACATACTATTTGGAATTGTTTCTTTTTAATTTTGCCCTTCAACATTTTTGATAAGGTAAAGCTAGAAGTAAAGCCACTGTACACACCACGATGACAATATGGGGAAGTGGAGGTGTAGCTCCACTCATTCTTAAACTGGGCACTAGATGGAGATGAATGGGTAGCCTCATGCCCAGGAAAGTGCCTGTGGTACGCACTGAACAGGAGGTTTGCTGGGCCCAAGCGCTGGTCTGAACACTGTGCACAAGAGCAGCACAACTTCTTGGCTGCTCAGCCCTCAGTCTACTGCCCTATCCCCACTTATCATTTTACCTTTTTTTTAATAAAAATTACAGTGTTTTAGATGTGGGTTCTGTTTATAGCTTTAGGTGGGGGCAATATGACTTTATTCCCAGTCTGTAAGTCCTAAACAGAAGCACCTTCCAGGTTCCACATTATGTAACATTACACCACAAGAGGCTGTTAAATTGGAGGCTAGGGTGCTTAGCAGAGTATTTGGAACTGAAAGCAATGGCATAACCAAAAAATGCATAATGAGGAGCTTTATGATTGAGTAAAGGTAAAGGTCACCCTAGAACAGCCCATGAAGACCCAAATGGGGAGTAGAGGTATAGCTGTATTCTTTTTTTAACCTTGGCGCTAGATGGGGTGGGTGGTTAACGCCACGCCCCATTCACTTTACCTCCGGGGAAGAGACAGGATGCCTATTGTACAGGAGGCAGGGTGGGCCCCAGAGCAGGTCTGGATTGGTGCGGAAATTTTGTCCCCACTGAAATTCGATCCCCGGACCGTCCAGATCATAGCCAGTCATTATAGTGACTATGCTATCTGGGCCCAATTTTGTACTTCACCAAGTACAATTAGGTCATGCAAGTGAAAGAGAATGACATTGTTACGACATGCAGCATGAATGGGAGAGACAAGAGACGGATACAAAAGTTTTGTCATCGAACTGGACAGGAAGAGATTTCCAGGCCACTTACTTGTAGATGAAAAAACAATATTAAAATAGACCTGAAGGAAACAGTGAAAATGTGTCGACTAGATTTCTGTGATTGAGGACAGAAGTTCATGTACACAGCAATGAACATGTGGGTTTCAGGAAAAGCATGAGATATCCGGAGTTGCTGAGTGGCTTCTCAAGGGCCCTGCACCATGGAATTGGTTAGAGGGAATTTAAAGCATTTGTACCATGCAAATAATGAGAACAGTATACAATATTTTGGTGTGAAGTTGAAAGTGCCCACATGCTTGTGGTGCTCAGGTCAGTGATTCCAAAACTCTTAGCTTTAAGCTGCCTTCATATGCATAAGGATGTGTGAGCCGTTTACCTAGACCTACCTTTAAAAATGACATCAAGTATGTTTGAACATGTATTTTCTTTTAACATAATGCAAGGGACAGTTAATTCAGTATAACTTTTATTGGCTTATTTTTTATTTCAGACTGAAATTGTTGTAAGCATGTTATTTAACACTGGGGGTCAAATGTAAATATTATATAGTGTTTGTGATCATTGAAGTATGGAACATAGGTGTTATGGTAGTAATGGGACAACTAAAGTACTTTGAGCGAAACCTGGCTTTGCATTGTGTGTGCCATAAATCCCACATGGACTGGCCTTGAATTTAAGCTGGGTGTCCCTGGTGAGAGGCATACAACTCATGGCCTGCAACACAGCAAGGCCAGTATGAAATTCAGCTTGTTTTCACTTAGCTTTGGAGAGTGTGTTACTGTCCTGTGGGGGTCATGGCTTCCACTTCCTGAAGTGCTTCACTGGTAGTTGAGTTCAGAGTGGAAATTTGAATATTAGAAAAATGTTAGAAAAAATCTGATAATTTTTGGGAAAATATACCAAATTCACAACAAGTATGAATGTTCACATGGAATAACTGTTTAAAATGCTGACTCACATGAGACTGAATCATTCCATTGTATTGTTTAAAAATTTAATGTCTGTGAGGGGACAGTTCATTCTTTTTATAAATTAGCCAGCAAAACTGTTTGGTTACATAAATCCACCAACTAACTAATCCTCTCTCACAAAGAATTGTCTCTCCCATTTAAGCTGTTTGCTTCTTTATTTTTTCTGTGTGAGATTTGAGGTTTTCATGCTAATGGCGGCAAAGCTTCTCATTGTTTATGATTGACACCGTATAGTCTGGTAGCTGTTTACCAGTGTCACAGAGGAACATCCTGGGTGATGGTGATGGTGACGGTGATGACTTTGAGCTTAGAAATAACAGAAGTGACTGGATGGGCCTTGATATGAGAATATTACTTCACTGTACAGCAACACAGAGATTGAATTTCATAGGCGCATGATGAACCTGAATGTGCTAACCTTGACCACAATGATGATGAAATAGACACCCCCCTTCCCCACCCCTAGGGTTATGTGAGCCATCATTTAACATAACTCGACTTTATATATACTTTTACATAAACCACGTACTATATAACAAAATTCAGGGTGCATGAATATTACATTTTGTTCAGAACATAACCATCCTTATCAGGAATATTTTTAAAAAATCACTATTTGTCCAAGCTGAAAGATTGCATTGCACAAACTAATGTACCCTTTTGTAAGAAACATAGACACACAAAATAGCTGAAATGTACCTTCAAATTTGCCATTTTTCCATTAAATTATTTACTATACCCACATTTATTTTTAAGGTTTTAACCAGTTACACTTTGTTTAGTATCTGAGTAGACAGATATAGTTTTACCAGCATGCACACATGCATGGTAGATAAATAAAACTATATATATATATGTTTGGTGGGTAGTGGGTCAATTTTCAGCACATAAGTTGAGTTACATAAAGGTTTGAAGAATGGAGCCCTTAATGAAGTTCAGGAATGTCTGTGGTTTATAGGATTACAGCTCTAAAAGTAAGGTTGACTTGATTGAAAGTGTGGATCAGTATCAGTACCTCCAGATCCTCAACGGTAGAATCTTGTGGTGTGTCAGCTAGTCTGTATTCTCTCATTAAGTATGAGGCAGCAGTAGAGTGGTTTGTGTCAAGAAATTTTTCGGTGATTGATTGTCCTCTGTATGGCGACACAGAGTTTCGTCCACCTGGGTGAAACTGTAGAAACCTGCTGATGTCATATCTGTGGCCATTGTGCTTCACTATGAATTCCTCTTCACTCTCATATGTTTTTATTTTGCCATTTTGTGCTGCTGACATATTGCTTGAAGTCCTGATGGTAAGTCTGAAACTGAAAGAAGAAAATGGAGGTTCTTGTTACCATCCCAAAACATTGAACTATGAGGGCATATAATACAGTTTGTATGGAGTTGGAAGTGAAACGACTACAATTTTTTGGCCATGTAGAAAGAATGGAAAGAACACACATACTGAGAAGGGCATTAGAATCATAATGTGAAGCAATGAGACATACAGGACGACACAGGATAAGATAGGACAGCCAAGCACTGGAAGACATAAAGAAGAAAGCTTAGAATTGGCAGGAAATTGATAAAGGCAGTATTATGTGAAGTTACAAGAGATTGGAGACTTTCATCCATCAACCTTAGGGAACTGAAACAAAAGAAAAAGAACAATTTTACCACCTGCTGTGTATGGCTGTCTTACATGACCTGTAGCTGTCAGAGAGTAATATGAATTGTGAATGTTGAAAAACACAGTGGATGGGAAAATATGTGGTCCTAAGATGGCAGCAGTAAGGTGCAATGGCTGTACAACTGTGGGAAGTCAAAAGCACTGCTGAAAAAAACAGTGAAAACAGGAACAAAAGTGGCCATAATGTAGTCACTGTGAACGTACGATTTGTATTTTAAATTGTTATTGAATATTGAAATAATGATAAAGTATTTGTAAAAGTCTGGTGTAACATTAGAGAAATGTAATGTACATAGTGAAAGTATCTGTGCAATGAGGTTTGAAGTTCTCATGGCAGTGAATATTAAGATTATGTTCTTCTGTAATGTGGTGCCGTATTTTCCACTATGAAGAGGGATGAAATGTTGGAAGTCCTGTACAATACTGTATGACATCACATTCCAGAAGACTGGATTCCTGATATCCATTGCTGTGAAAACCTGGCGTCCAGTGTTTATACCTTCACTTTCTTTGTGTTTGTTTTTTGTTTGTTGGAGACTATTTTTCATGGTTTATTTAGCAACACTTTCACAAGTGTATGTTTGGGATTCTGTTATCACAGTAAAGTTTTGAGATTGTTGTTATTTCTGTCTGTGCAATCTCTGTGGTTAGCTGTGACTCCAGACACCATGAGGGAATTATTTGTACATGTTCTACAAACCAAAACTGATGTGGCATTTTTATGGCAATGAGTTGTACACAACCACACTACTGTGCTTCTGCAAACACTTGACATGCACAAGAAATATAATGTGGTGTAGAATGAAGATTAGTATTATGAAGTGAGTACATTACTTACATGCTTATGATTTTTGCTTCAACCCATGTAATTGCATTTTGAGACTTTTTTTTGTTGTGCTTTCAGACTTCTTTTGCTTGTAGCAGTAGTTGTTGTGACATACACAGAGTGACTGGCCTGATGTCTAAGTTGTTCACATGTGTAAAAAGCAGGACTTATCAGATAAGACAAGCATTATTACTTTCCTCCTCTGAACTACACTGTAAAATGATAGTCTGTGTTCACTGAAGCATGCATTTTTTACTAACATGGTTATTTTAATTCCTAGTGTACTCTTCCTTCTTAAAGTAAACAGCTAAGTTAATGAGACCACCATTCTGTTTGTTTGTCTTCCACATTTTAATTTTTGAATGAATTTCTTCATTTTCATGAAATTTTGTATGAATGCCATGCCATTACAGAACACCCCAACACCCTACTGTTAACAACAGGTATATGCATGAATTTCTGAGTTTGGAGTGAAGCAGATGTCATTTACTTTAGGGCCCTGATGTGAAGTGTGGTAGTACATTGCTGGAGAAAAGTTCTTAAGGTAATATTCTTGTGGAATGTAGTGCAACATAGCAGCTGTGTGGACACACAGTGTAACATGGCAGCTGTATGGACACAGTGTAACAGGCAGCTGTGTGGACACATGGTGTAACATGGCAGTTGTATGTATACATAGTGTAACATAGCAGCTGTGTGGACACACAGTGCAACATGGCAGCTGTATGGACACAGTGTAACAGGCAGCTGTGTGGACACATAGTGTAACATGGCAGTTGTATGTATACATAGTGCAACATAGCAGCTGTAGGACATGTAGTGTAACATGGCAGCTGTATGGATGCACAGTGTAAAGTGGCAGCTGTATGGACACATAGTACATGGAATAATTTTTGGGAGTAACTCTTCCAACAGCAGGAAGAATTTCACTTTACAAAAGAAAATCATCAGAATGGTGGCTGGTGCAGAACCCAGAACCTCATGTAGATGTCAATTTATACATCTAAGAGATTCTACCTGTTCCATGCCAGTATGTACTTTCATTAATTAGCTTCATTATCAATAATCAGGAAATTTTTCAAACAAATTCATGTATACACAATATTAATACAAGGAATAAGCATAATCTTCATAGACCAAATGCCAACCTATCTGTTTTCATAAAAGTACATTCTATGCTGGCATAAAAATGTTAAACAGTTTACCACCCAGTCTGACAATCCTCAATAATGACAACACAAAATTTAAAGCAGCCTTAAGAGAATACCCACACACACTGCTTGTACTCTGTAGATTATAACCGGTATATGGAGTTTGGGTCCTTTATTAAGTGTCATTCATTCATTTATTTAGTATTCCAGAGATCCACCAAGGTGGATATAGAACTTGTCAGGTATAAACAAAATATAATACAGAAAGAGTCATTGCAATAAAATACTTATGATAATAATACGGAAATAAGTCAAATCAAATTTATACAAGAATGCTATTTGCTCGGAATGTACAGTTCATCAGTACAATACATAGTGTACTTAGACAGAAAAACATAG
>Ga0131853_10015969_pt1 | contig 13714 bp, 11 predicted proteins | sample TergutLab28metaG_FD_92764 | JGI IMG/M metagenome (GOLD analysis project Ga0131853, IMG submission 92764) | Labiotermes labralis P1 segment gut microbial communities from Petit-Saut dam, French Guiana - Lab288 P1 (version 2) (version 2) | ecosystem: Host-associated > Arthropoda: Insects >... | reverse complement strand
CCCCCCCCCCCTAAACCCCCTGGTCCCCCGGGCCCCCCCCCCCCCCCCCCAAAGCATAGGTAGAAGGTTAATATTAACCCTCTAAACACCGAGTTAAATACCATTTGCCATTTTCTGTCATTATTAGGAGCTCACCGTATTTTCCACTTTAGCAGGATAAGAGTTAAAAGAATTTTAAAGTGTTAGGATGGGAGGGCGTGGACTCGATTTATCCGAGTCAAAACAAGGAAGAGCGAAAGTTTCTTGTGGGCAAGTTAATAAACCACTGGCTTTCACAAAACACTGGAGATTTCTTGAGCAGCCGAATAATAATTACATTCGCAGCAGGACGTAAACTTGCAGGAAAGAGGCCACTTAGAAGACATGAGCGTTGATGGGAGGATAATATTAAAACGGATCTTAAGAGTGGAAGCGGAGTGAACTGGCTTTATTTTGTTCACGACTGGGCAAGTGGTGAGTTCTTGTGAGCACTGTAATGCCCCTTCGGGTTTCATAAAATGTGAGGACTCTGCTCTATATCTAGTAGATTCTCAAAAGGGACTCTCACCCATGGAGTTAGTTAACCTTTTGACGCCTAATGTCAAATATAGTGGTCGTACCGAATCGCTAACCTCTCAAGTTGCATTTTATATATTTATTCAACAAACATAGGTACTGAATATTTTAAACATGGTATATACTCTCCGTTTTTTTCTCTTCAAAATGCAATTTGTTTCATAATTCTAACGTATTTGGTTCCTGTATTATTCACATTTTATATACAGAGTGTGCTAAAATTAAAAAAAAAAATTCCGGCGCCAAAAGGTTAATTACAGTACATATCTTACGATTGTTGGCTGTGCGATTCTAGAAAAATTCGCACTACGCTCTCGTTTCCATTACGTGCTTGATTTCTTCCACGGTATTACACTCATACTCTGAAGACGTGCGCCATGTCTACCACGATAATAGTACCTACTATTGAGGCCTATAGGCTGTTCTCACCGAAAACTTGAAACAAATTAGAGCTGTTTTGACCTTAAAAACCCCCAAATATCGATCTGGTAATCATATATGCCACCTGGTTTGAAGTTCTAGAGCTAGATATTTCGTACAGAGAGTTTCAATTGGTTCTCAGAAGAAAAAAAAAAGCAAATTTCCTGAGCGACCTTTAGCCGAATTAACTTCATTTTTAACGTTCTGTGTTTTCTGTGAGGTAGGAAGTAAACTTTTATGTATTATTCAGATCAACTTGACCCTTTAAATGTTTACGTTCAATAATTCTACATTACTCCCGTCGCCGTTTATGTATGGATTTCGTTGGGTCCGCAAATAGACTGACTAATACGTGCTTTCGAATAAAAAATGAACGACATCGGAAAGGTCGTTTCCGTCCACTCATAAATCCTCATGTTGAAACAGTAAAGTTGAGAATTCGAGTCTTATGGGAAAAGATGTTGCCGCTGGGAAAGTGGCCCCCGAGAATAAATTTCGAAACGTACACATCGCTACAGGAACAGGCAACATAACAGTAAATACAGTGACAAGTATGCAACCCCTATATCTTACAAGTGGCACAAATGAATTTCTACTATTTGTGCTTGTTGAAGAATCAGAGAAGGCAGTGGCGTATCACCAGTGACCACGCGCAGAAAGTTGAGGTTGACCGCCTGCTAAGGTCGGTGACCTGTCAGTTGAATGAGTGGAGGAATGACCAGTGGAGCGCGACACTAGAATCCCTTGATCCTGAAGACCAATTGCTGTGGAAGATGGCTAAACTGGTGATGAGATTTCCCACTCCGTCACCTCCCCTGTTCACACCGGGGGGTATCGCTCTCTCGGACTCCGAGAAAGCTGAAGCCCTGGTCGATAGTCTGGAGGCTCAGTTTCAACCGGTAAACAATCCTTTGGAGCCGACACGAAATGAAAAGATTGACAAGGTGATGACGGCATATTTTTTACCTCTGCTAGTGAACCCCATTTAAACGACCCCGACGAGGTTCAAGATGCCATCCGTAGCTCAAGTTTGGCAAGGCACCAAGCCCAAACGTTATACCGAATAGGGCACTAAAACATCTTCCCCAGCGGGCGATATGCTTCCTTGTCAAGATATTCAACGTGGTCCTCCGCACTCAGAAATTCCCTCCTACGTGGAAGCACGCCCGCGTAATCTCCTTCCTCAAACCGGGGGAGGACCCGGCACTGCCGTCATCTAATCGTCCCATACGTCTATTGGACACGATTGGCAAATTATTTGAAAATATCATATTTGCCAGGACTCTAGGCGAAGTAAGAGACGTGGGCAAATGCGCGACGAGCGGTGTGGGTTCAGATCCAAGCACAGTACCGCTTTACAGCTAGCCAGCGTCTTTGAAAGAGTGACCAGGAACTTCGGCGAGAAGAGGCTGACAGATGCGGTTTCCTTGAAGTAACAAAATACTTCGATGTCGTTTGGATCGGTGGTCTCCTTTACAAGCTGACTGTCCTCAATTTCCCGTCCTACCAGGTTAAAATAATCTCATTCTACTTCCCGGGCCGGACGTTCGAAGCGTCCTTCCAGACAGCCACGTCATATCGTCGCTGCATGCGGGTTGGGATGGCACAGGGCGGTCAATTTTTCCGTGTCCTTCTCTGTCTGTATGCCAATGACATGCCTTCACTTTCGCATTACTTTGAATTAGCTTTCTACGCGGACGACACTGTCATCACAGCCATGTACCGCAAGCCGACGCTGCTTGTCAGCTACCTGGAGGCATACATCAGCGACCTAGACCGGTGGCTGAGAGAACGAAGAATCGTATTCAACGTTTCGAAGAGCACCACGATGAACTTCGCGAGGGCCAGACAGCGTATCCTCTAGCCCCGACCAGTACAGCTGTTCGGGTAGCCACTCCAATGGGTCGACACATCGCATTAACTGGGACTGGTCCTGGATACACCGCTGACCTGGTCGCCTCATATCTATAATGTTAGAAAGAAAGCTGCCCAAAGTATGGGAGTGTTTGGTCATCTCCTGAATTGGAGAAGCGACCTTTCCATCAGGAATGGGGTCCTACTGTTAAAGTAGCTCATCCATTCCACGATGGATTATGCATGCCCCACACGGAGGTTCACTGCCCGCACCCACGTCGGAGGGTTGAGGATAATACAGTCCAAGTGTCTTCGCCTTGCTACTGGTTCACCCTGAAACGTTGGTAGTTGACAGATTTGTGAGGATTTGGATGTTCCATTCTTTGCCGACCACATCGGAGCCCTAATCGCGAGTTCGGACTTACAGTTAGCCGATGTGGGGAGTCTCTTTGTTTCGGTAACTCGGCAGAAACTTACGCTGATCAAGGGTAGACTCTGGTCGCCTGACGCGCCAGCCAAGAGCGACCGGGTCAACAAAAGTCGACGTAACGAATCGTGCCGAGCTATTCAGCTAGGCACCTTTCGGATACCCTGACTGTGGGTTTTGGATGATTTTTCCTCAGATGAAAGGTGAAAGTCAGGATAATGAAGCTAAGATGAGATACAGCCAGCACTCACCCCCTTAGGCGCGGTGGCTTCCCCAATGTGTCTGTCAACAATCGCATGTTTCGGCTTGCGACTGGGACTTCTAGACTCAAAACCCAGATAGCTATCCGAACAAATCTAGACTCAAAATTATTAACGTAAGCAAATCTACTGTTTGAATATAACGTGTGTGTTACTGATCCCAACGATGCGTGTGGCTAAAGTGACCGAGGTACGTCCACGCCTTTAGTTAGCTCTTTGGCTTGGCACACAGGCATTCATATCAGAGGAGTAGCCATCTCACAGGAATCAGTCATTCATTTCAGTTCAGTGGGCAGTCATTTCTCCGCTCATTACTGCAGCCACGCGCCACCCATCGACAGCAGTAGCGGTACAACCACACACTCTGCCGAGAAAAATTAACAACAGCAGGCTAGGTTGCGCTCAAGAGAGGATCACACCGCATGTTTGAGACTGCAGCTCTCGTTTGTGACGTACACCGTTGCATGACCGGCACCCCGGCGGCCTACAGCACAGCAGTCAGTGCTATACACGAACTGGAGGAATAGTATCGCAAGAAACAATAAATCCAAAGCTGCATCTCCTGTGTATTAGTTGATTATTATAATAAATCTGAGTGTAAATTGGCAAGAAGTATTATTGAAGAAAATAATACCAACCCGACCATAAACACCACAAATGTATTTTGCCAGATTGATTGAGAAGGGGAGGCCTCTTACAGGCACACTTTTCCTTTATGTACTTGCATCTTCAACCTGGTCGAATGCAGGACCAAAACATGACAGAGAAATAGTAATAAAAGGATATTGGTGTTTGGGTGTTGTGTTTGTGTTGAATGGATTGCTATAAAGTTTTGTAAATTTTAGTCTTTTTACATGTTGGGTTTCAACCTACAGCAGAGTCTGGGTAGGCAAACATTTATCTGACATATATTCTTATGAGAACGGTTTGAAACAAGGAGATTATTTGTCACCATTGCTCTTGATCTTTGCTTGAGGCTATGCCATTAGGATGGTTCTGGTAAACCAGGAGGGCTTAAAATTAAATGGTACACATCAGCTACTAGTTTATGCCCATCATGTTAGTATGTTGGATGGAAGCGTACTTACTATTAAAAAAAAACTTTAATAGTTGCTAGTAAGAGGACTAGCCTTAAATGCTGGGAAAACTAAGCACATGGTCATATCTCTAGGTCCCAAGTAATAAATTCTTATCATCAAACACAAAAAGATAAACATGGCAACACATCTTATTTACAACCATGTGAAAACAATGCCGTAATATCTTGTTTCCAGGAAAGTGACAATTGCATTATATCCTGTTTGACTAGGTACTCGCGCTTGTCGTGTTGTCTTTGATACCGTGGCCAGGTCCAACTGTTTTCAAGATATCCTGTCCTAGGGACCACGCATCTGTTGTCAGGAAGCTGGTACAAAAGGTGAATATTGTAGACTTAACTAAATTAAGTTTAATTAAATGTCACAAAATATAGGTCGACTCTATACAACATTAAACATACTTTACTCATAAGGTACATTTTCGGTGATATACTTCAGTAATTCATAAATATTTATAACAAATGTACATCTGTTAAAAAACCAATGCTACAGTTCACAGTAATAAAAGAATGCTACCAAACACCTTGCATGAACTTTTCATTCTACTGAGAAAATAAAGTTTCTTGCAGCTCTTAAATTATTCTGTTTATCATACAATATGGAATTTTATTTTAAATTAGCTAGTGTGACATTTTACCATAGTACATGTGGAAAATTTAACACCAACTTGTTGTGCAAAGCTCCTTATTTATTAATTAGTGCTGAAATATCTTGGAACATCATTTAACAAATAAAAAGTGTGCATCAAGTTTGTGTTAAATTTTACATATGTACTAATCAGCTGTTCAGTTTATTAATTATATTATAAATACTTGTAAACCAAAAAATAAATGAACACTTCATGTTTGAAATTAATGCCATGACATTGAGTCTTGGTTCTTTCCTTTTTCTAGAAATGGGTTCCTGTTTTGGAGAAATACCAGGTCCAGATTCCTGTGGAATGCCCTTTTCATCCCATTCGCGATATATACTGGCCACAACAGTCTGCAAAGCAACAGCATCGACCTTCACAGTGGACATGTGGTATCTGTGGGAAGTCTTTCTATGAGGAGAGATTCCTGGACATGCATTTTGACAATAGGCACAAGAATCAAATCAACATGGTAATCTACAGTTGCAGAGAACGAAGAGCAAGTTTCACAGGAAATATAGCTGTGCACATTACATTATGTCTTTCATAGGAGATTCGTATGAATCCTTGTTCCCATAGTTATTTCACATCTGAAATTTCTATTGCCTGTTCATTTTTGCACAGTGGATAATTCATGAATGCATCAAGGTTTACTTTTGCATCACATGCCTCTACACCTACAGAGTGGTTTTTGAGAGTGTTACAGTCATGTCATTTACTCAGGTTGTGTGAGATATAATGGTCTCATGGCTGTGGCTATGAATACTAATGTTCGCAGGGACATGGGCAGTGTATTTTGGTAGCTGGGAAGCATGTTTTGGTTGAATGATAATAGATGTACACCAGACTAAATGGTTTCAGGTTCTTCTTACCCCTTTCATAATGTATCATTATGTCAGACATTCACACAAGATGAACTAGATTAAAAGTGATGTTAATTCCATTCAACCATCTTTGTGGTTCCAGTATTTTACAGGGCCAGTTGTTACCCAAATTATTAACTCACACCTTCATAAACAGAACTTCAAAGTACTTTGAAATTATTCATTCTGTGCATATTCTTTACTACATGTTGTTAAAACCAACTTAACACGTTAGTTACAATTGGATTAATTTGGTTTTATAAGTGAATATTAAGAATTTCAAATGTCCTTACAACATCTTACATCACCCTACCAAATATCACAGGTTAATATTAACCTTCATTACAGTGTTTCAGATGGATAACAGATATGTGTGTGTCAGTGTACTCTGCAAACAGCATAGTTAGGTTGCCAGAAGTGTTTATAATGCAACACATCAACCACATTTACAACATCTTTTAAGTTCTATTATGGTTATGCTATTCTCACAATTTTCACTGAGTATATTGTGTCCACCCACAGTGCAGTGTAGCAGTTCATCACCTCATGATGTTTCTGGTGGAAGCAGAGAGAATTTGGAATGAATCACACAGATGTTTTATATTTTGTTTTGTTATTTGTTAATGAGAATGAATCGCTAGGTTACTGCTTGATCCAGCTTGCTTGGTACATTCTTTCCATGGCCAAATTCTGTTTTAATGAATGGAAGAATTTGAAAATTACATGCACTATTCTAATTGACTGCAATAAGTAATGAACCATAGGCATGGATTATAAGTAAATCTGCAAATTTTATAGGAAAGAATTCTGCACATTAGAGATAATGACATTGGACAATTTTCAGCAAGTATGGTAATCTTACAATTCTGAAATCTTTGATGGTGGGAGTGTATGCTCTTGGTCATTCACATTTGGCAATAAGGCAAATTTAACTGTATAGATTCATGTGTAATAGAAATGTTTCAAATTTTACAGCTTTCTTTTATAAAAGAGTTACATATTATGACTGTGTAAAAGTGTATGGGTGAAATCTTGGTTCAAGAAAAATTTTTATACTTGCAAAACCAATGACTGCTGTTCTAATTAATTCTTATAAAATTTTCATTCCAAATGCTATTATTTATGATAGCCACTTTTATCCCTATTTAGATTCTTTATTATTATCTTACTATCTCACCAGTACTGTCAACTTTCTTACAAGAGTCAAAAATAATTCTAGTTCGGCAATAGAGGATATATTCAGTGACAAAACAAAATTAGAAAATTGTAGTGTATAACGTCTTATAAATGACTTTTTTGACCATGAAGCTGAACCAATAAGAAATAAGTGATATTTATTTGCAATCTGGTAATCAACAGTACGAACTGTAAGCAAAACTGTTAAGTATATGATGGAAGATTTTGTTACAAAATTAAGGTATGAAACTTGCAACACCATATTTGATGGCAGTGATACTGAATCCTTATCTGTTTGCCCAAAATACTTACTTGAGGATCTTCTATTCAAGCCTTCCTTTAATGATGGTCAAAAATGGCACTAAAAACAAAACATAGGGAACAGTAGAAATTAAAACTTCATGCACACATAAAAGAGAACTACATTTGGCCAGTTAGAACAATAATGATCTAAGACCAAATAGTTACTACAACATGTGTTGTAAAATTCTATTGAATGTTACTGAGAAAGCCAACTGAAATAATTATAACAATCAGATCCTAGAATCATACAGTAAAATTAAAACCATCTGGGAAACTGTGAAATTAGAATCAGGTAGAAAAAATATTACAGAAGAAACACAAGTTTTAAATATTGATGGTAAATCTACTAACAATTCACAAACTATTACAAGTGCATTCAATAAATATTTCCTCTTACTGGATTAAAAAAAAAAAGTGTCACCAATGACATGGATGATGATGATGATGACAATGACAACAACAGTAACACCGGACCTGATATAGTGCTCATCGACAGAGAGAATAAAACACCACTTGTAATAGATATAGCAGTTCCCTTGACCTTCCCAAAACTGAGAGAAAGAAAATTACAAAATATGGAGATTTGGCCCTGGACATCAACAATATCTGGAAGCTTAACAGCATATCTCTATGCCCCTTAGTCATTTCTGTGGAAGAAGTGGTCTCCAGCAACTTCCTAAACTATCTAGAGAATACAGGTTTAACCAAAAACGTTCTAAGAGTGGGGCAAAAAGCAATATTATTACAAATGTGTCAAGTAGTATGCGGGACATGCCCTTTGAACTTAAGGGACAGGGTGAATTTCCTTCCCCTGACTGAGCCTAATCCCAACAGATAGATGCCAAGATGTGTGATTAAGCCAATGATGATGATGATGATGACGACGACAATCGTGATGATGATTATGATTATGATCACGATGATGACAGTGGTAATAGGGATCACAATAATACAAACACTCCAATACATTATTTGTTGAATGATTTTTAAAAACTCCTTTCCAAATATAAAACTCAAATCTACAACAACACAGGACAGCAAAAATATTATTAAATCTCTTAAGACTAAAAATACTTATTGATATAATAAAATCCCAACAGATTTACTTAAAACCATTATCTCTACTGACCTTATTTGCAAAATATTTGAAAAGGTTACACTATTCAGACACTTAAATGATTAACAACGAATTAGTTGAAGAACAGTTTGGGTTTGGGTGACATCTAAAAACCGAAAAAGCAACCTATGAATTAATTCATGGAATTCTAAGTCCTTTTGTTAAAAAATTAATTGTCAGAGGGATTTTCTGTTATTTAGCAGAAGCCTTTGATTGTGTTAACCGTGATATTTTACTGTCCAAATTATATTTCTATGGAATAACTGGCAATGTTTAGGAAGGATGCAATCATACCCTAGGAATAGGTATCAAAGAGTGTATGTAAAAATAAAAATTTGTGTGTGTGTGTATGTACATATGTGTGTAGGTGTAAATACTAGGCAAAATATAACTTTTACCAAATTTGATCAAACTTATCACTATATCAATAAGGAGTCTACTCAGTTGGAATAAAAGTATTTAACACTCGCCCACAAAGTATAAAAAATTTAAGTGATAACCCTAATTTATTAAGTCAGCCCTAAAGAATTATTTATATGCTCATTCCTTGGACTCTATAGATGAATACTTTAATGTAAATAGGGAATGATAAACTAAGCATAATCAGTTATATAGTACCAGCTACTATTGTATGTATGTAATATTTTCCTGACTTATTCTATACTCAAGGTATTAACCTGTTTTGGATTCATAGCATGTCAATAAACTCAATTTGATTCAGTAACAGTTGGGTTACCATGTTTTTTAATTTGTTAAATTCAGGCTGAGGATGCTGTCTGCTTAGCAGATTACTGTGATATCATGAGGTGTGAGGTGTTGATGACTCAAGAAGTGGGGAGTCCAATCATGGGAGACCCGACTCACATCAATACAGACATAGAAATTTGGAGTGAAGCAACAGCTTATAGAACAGCGTTATCACCATCAGGGCCACGGGATTTGGCACGTGTCTTATTGCGAGGAGGAATGTTTCCTTCTGAAAGACAATCTCAGTCAACGCCAACTCAGCCTCAACACCACCACTGCCCAAGGACAACAGCTCCTGATGCACCAAATGTACCTAACCAGCACATGCAGCCACCTAGTGACGAAAACAATGCAACAGCAGATATGTGTGACAACAGCAATCTGGTAGATTCTGTTCTACCTCCAGTCGATTATAAACAGCAACGCCTTAGTGAATTGCAAAAGCTCAAGGCCAACTGCAAACCAGAGGAGCTACAAAAACTTAAATTTCGATGTGAGGTAAGTTCCTTTGAGTTTCTTGGTTCCACGGGATTAACCTTTTACCCGCTAATGTGGAGAATATGGTGAGCTCCAAATAATGCTAGCAAAGGGCAGATGGGATTTAACTTGGTGTTTAAAGGGTTAAACTACAGCAGACTTTTAAGCTGATATGCTTCATTCTTTTCTATTGCAGATTTTGGTTCGAGACTGCATAGCTGGTTTGCTTGTTAACCTCTCAATTCAGGATTTTAAGGAGGTTGAAGGTGTTGTACATATTTTATGTTTTTGCACTGTGCACTATAATATAATTATACAATATAAACCAAAGAAATGTAGTGCATGTATTTGTGTTGAAATAATTGGCTAAATCTGCACTTGGACATGAATTACATATGAATAAATTGTATCACCAATACTTATATTCTAAAACTGTGTTTATCTCTTTTCTCAGAGGAATTAAACCGAGCAGTTTGCTGGTACCTAACATGTGACCGCTACTGGGAGGACACACCAGGAGAAACCAGACATTTCCCTTGGGGTCTAGTTTTTGTTCTCATCATGGTGCTGTCTCTAGGCATATGTTTATGCTACTACATCATCTGGGTGCTTTTTGAGTAAGTCATAAATGGTTCACCTACTCTGTGTTCTGTAATGCTGTTATGGGAAATAATGAAACATACTGACATGAAACATTTAGAATTAAATTGAAAGCTGCTTTGTGGTACCCCACACTTAACTCAGTTCATGAATTATTGCATATGAATTGTGATATAATTGTAAATAACAAGATTGATAGGATCATGAATACTGTTTAATATAATACAGGGGCTAGCCAGAATTGGTTGCTGTTTGGTAATTGGAAAGATGAATGTTTCAAGGTTACAGTCCTGAAGTATTTAAAAGAAGAGCACAAAATTGTGCAACCTTCATACCATGTGTGGTAAATTATGTAGGATAACATACATAGTTTTGCCAATCACAGTCTAGAAATGATAAAGCACTCCAAAATTGTGCAAACTATAATGTGAGAAAAGTCACCTACATCAGAGATTAAAGAAAGGTTGTATTGTCTGCAGGTGTCTGAACTACAAAATGAGATTGATATAGCAGTGCACAATACGAGAATTGTCAAACTTTTGGATTAGGATCCTGAATATCTATCAAGTTAAGCAGATGAAAACACTTAGTTACAACAACAACCACCAGACATTTGTAGTGAGGGCTGAATGAAACCTTCAATCAATCAACCAACAAAATATACATTATGTAAGGAAACTCCATCCCCATTTGTCAACATTATACCAAACTATGACATGTTGCAGTTCAGAAGGAACCATATTCAAAGAATCTTGCAAATCATCAAAATTACAGAGAAAAACATGCATGGCATATACACTTGAATACAACCATGTGGAACACAGTGCCACATTATACATTAAGTGTAGATGCAAAGAATGTAATATATTCAATTAACACAGGCTAAAATTCATTATTAAAATACATATATCTGCAGCCATATTAACTCTGACCAATATATTGTGCAGATATATGTATGTTAAGACTGAACCTTGGTGAGTATTAATTTGATATTTTACATCCTTTTTATCCACACTTCTTGTATAACTTGGCACTGTGTTCCAATGATTGAGGAGAAGTATATATTCTATGCATGTTTCTCTCTGTGACTGTTACAATTTGTATGACTGTTTGAAGACAGTTCCTTGTATATTGAAATACAGTGAAGATTGTTGTAATAGAGAACGTTATAGAGATTCGCGGTACATTGTGCATTTTTTTTTTGTTTCTTTATTACATGCGAAATTATAAATACATGGAAACATGCATATACTTCGATGTGTAAATTAAGTTATGTGTTAACAACCTAGAATGCACAGTGTAAGGTAGAAGACTAGTAAATTACATTCAGACTTCTATGAAATTCTGGTATTAACTTCATGCCTCATCAAAATAGGGCACAGTTTATCAGTATGAAGACAGCTAATAAATGCCCAAACTGTGGCAGGTTTATGTGTTTAGGAAAGATGGTAACAACTGAAAATGTGTCCACTAAATAAAGAGTTACGAGCAGTTTAAATATGGGAAATGGTTGCTACTGTTCAGTTTAGAATCTACTGTCTTTGCCTAGTGTATCAAATAACACACATTAAAATATACAAAACCATAGTTTTTTCCTGTAGTTTCATATCGGTGTGAAATTTAACTGTCACATATATTAAGGATGTTTGAGACCAGTGTGCACAGTATGCTGGAGGTGAAGACAGAAAAAAATGATACATTGTTGGAGAAAATAGAATAATAAGGAGCTGCATTATTTATACTCTTCACTAAATGTTATTAGGATGATCAAACGAAGGAGACTAAGGTGGGCACAGTATGTAGCACGCAAAGAAGGGATCAGAAATGCATATAAAATTTTTGTTGGGACAACTTAAGGCTCAAGAACATATATCTGTAAATCACAGAATAATATTAAAATTTTTCTTAAAGACATAGGGTGAGAGGTCGCTCACTGATTTGGTCTGGCTCAGGATAGGGGCCAGTGTTTGGTCTTGTAAACATTGTGATATACTTCTCGTTTCCATAAAATATGGGGAGTCCCTAAAGGTAAGGTTAATTTAAATCAGAAGCAAGAGAATTACTGAGAATAAATAGGCTGTAACTTAGAATTGGTAGATGATTTTCATATTTTATTTATAGGTACAGAAGTGACAGTTGTCAAATAGTGACAAGGTAGTCAGTAGTGTAAGGTCTGTGGTTTAAGGATTTAAAAGTATTTGCCACACATGTGACAGATTTGGCATGAAGGAAGGAACAGCTTCCCATGTTATTTTTAGCTGCAAAGTTCTTACTCACACTGACATAACATGACTATTTAATTCAGAAAATTTTGTGCAGTGTCAGTGAATAGGTACATGAACAAACACATGATACAGCTTCTTAATGAATTAATCTAACCATCTGCATTAAACACTCATGCAGCATTTGTTATTATACATATTTTAATTATAACTTTTTGTGTGCAGACCCATGGACCTAATATACAGATATTACAAGCCTCATTTAATTAGTTCAAAATTTCAAAGATTCCTCCATCTTTTCACATTTTTGTGATGCAGGATTCTAAACAGTCTTTGGAAGGAATGAACTAATTCTTTCAGCTCAGATGATATAAGTGTTGCTAGTACAAGCACCACTGCCACTGCCACCTCATCTCCAGTTCATCACGTGAACTCCACCAGCAGTGGGCCCTGTTATTCTGAAGAGTACTACACAGTGCCAGATCTCAATGAAATGGGGCAGAATGAGCATTATATTTATGTGACGTATCCACCAGAACTTAAAAGAAGACTGCTGGAAAGGTAGGTGTAGCTGATAACATTGTTCTCCTTTCCTTATGGTCCCCATTGTAATTTTATTAGTTACAAGTGAATGGATTGATTTTCACGTGTCAGAACTGCTGGCTGCAAGCCAATTGCAAGTTGTTTTTGCTAAGCACTGTCTACCATCAACATGATGGTGTGACCCAAGATATTAACTCTGTATGATATTAATTGTATATAGTGGCTAAAATGGAAAATAGAAAATAATTTCCCATGAATCTGTAATGAGGATAATGTATACAGAGTGTCCCAGGAGGAAAGTGCCAGACTTCGGGAGGGTGTTCCTTATGTTAAAGTATACCGATATAACCCAAAACACCTATGTCCAAAGTTGAACGGTTACGGAGATAATGGCCAGAAAAGTTTGAAACTTTGACAGCTGT
>Ga0131853_10015968_pt1 | contig 13714 bp, 15 predicted proteins | sample TergutLab28metaG_FD_92764 | JGI IMG/M metagenome (GOLD analysis project Ga0131853, IMG submission 92764) | Labiotermes labralis P1 segment gut microbial communities from Petit-Saut dam, French Guiana - Lab288 P1 (version 2) (version 2) | ecosystem: Host-associated > Arthropoda: Insects >... | reverse complement strand
TGTACAGATACTCACGGCATTGCTCTTCTGTGCCGTAGGCGTTTGTAAATTCTATTAGTGTCATCTTCATCACTCCCGGGGCTATTTTACTGGATTATGAGATGTTTGAGTAGTCATTATATATTATTCATATTATTTGCGCCTTGCGGTTTTCTACACGGGCATCCGGCCCTATGTATTGGGTGCCTCCCCTTTACGCAAAGAGCCTGTAACCGTGATATGGCTACAGGCTCTTTAATATATAACGATATTTGCGTGAAATTGTCTACAATTACTCTTGCATATAGGTTGCTGCAATACCAAATTCATCTTGCAGCCAGTCAGCCAAAGCCCGGATACCAACTTCCTCTGTTGCTGCGTGTGAGACACGGATAACCGGAAAGTTGCGGTCAATTGCAAAGCTTATGTCTGGCCAATACAAAATACCATCGTCACAGCCAATGGCAATGTCGCAGCCCATTTTTATAAACTGCTCCAAATTTGTAATGCAGCCAGCCCCTAAGCCTACACTGTTGACCACTTGGTTTGGGTCACCAAACAATACAGGCATGGGAATCTGGAAACCTTTAACCGCTTCTTTTATAGTCTCAAGCAACTCCCCAGCTGTTGTTTGGGGCACATCATATCTACATTCGCAATCTGGGGGTATGGTTTTTTTCACCCGGTTGTTTAAGCCCAAAGATTTTGCCCAGCTTGCGGCAACACCTATTTCGTCACGGGAGTCCCATGAATCATGAAGCCTTATTACCACCAGGTCATTACTGCGGATTATGCGCTTCTTGGCCATGGCTGTCTCTTTTTTGGGGGAATCATCGGGCAAGGCAGCAAGCTGCTCCGCTTCGTTTTTGTGAAAGTAATATGTTGGCTCGTGGACTATTATGCCGTCATAATTCTCTTTTACTGCAATATCCAGGGTTTCCATAGAGCATCGCCAAACCACAAGTACCTTGCGCAGCTCCTTTTCTGGGTTGCCGTCAATGATTTTGTCCACGGTTGTTTCCCGGTTTACCCAAGGGGAAAGTTCTAGCACATGGTTTAGCAGGTCATTTGCTTTCACAAAAATCACCATACTTTCTTTGTATATACTGGGCTATGGATTCTACTTCCGCAGCTATTATGGCAGCACCATATTCACTTGACGCTTCATTAAGAGGGCGGCGGGTGGAAACTGCCAGCTCTGGCTTTTCCTGGCCTGTGTTTGCTGCTGTATTCACCTGCCCGGTAAGGTGCATCATAACAGATGTTTCATAAAACCCTGCATGGTCTGGCACCCTAAGGGGGTCGTCTTTGTCCCATGCCCCAAACTCAAAAAGGGCGGTTACAGGCTCCCAGCCGTCTTTTGTTTGAAACTTGGCACAGACCTCGTTCATCATATTAATCTGGATTGGGGGGTTGTGCCCGGACAGCAGCACAACTATTTCAAAGCCCCGTGCAAGGTAGTTTTGGCAGGCATTTTCTAATATAGATATAAAAAGGTGCGGCGGTGTGCGGTAAAATGAACCAGGCAAGGCAAACCCTGCCACCGCGTCCATCCCATAGCCAAGGCCATGACCAGCGTCAAAGTTGGCGTCTACACTAAAAAATAATGGTGGCATTACCACCCCGCCAATCTTTTGGGCAACCCCGGCACACACAGCCTCGGCTTTAATTGCGTCACAGCCCAAAGGGTTTTGCCGCCCATGCCATTCCAGTGTGCCAATGGGCACAAAGGCAATGGGAAAAGCGTCTAAACGGGCCAGAAGCTGCCCTGGGCGCAGGTATGCTGCGCGTACTTCATCTGTCACCGGCTCTCTTGGAATATGTTTACTAATAACATCTATGTCGTAAGATGTTTTCACACTTATCCCTCCCGCTTACGCAGTACATTAATGGTAATAATCAATGCCGCCACCATTATAAAGCCAGCTATCAAAATATGCACCCACATATTTTCTGTCCCAGCACCTGTAGACAGAAACACCCCATGGCCAAGCAATTCACCAGGCATATACTGCCCTATCCTGGGTATCATCCCAATGGGTATAAGGATAAAATAGCTTACCAGCCCAAGCACCGCGCATATAGCGGTGCTTTTTGCTATGGCAGACCACATTAGTGTAATGGCAAGCATCATAAGCATAAAAACCCCAAACGGCACAGCCCCAAGAAGCACATTGCCAATATTGCCACCGTATTCAAATAATATTAGGGTATATACATATGTCACAAACACAGCAATCAAAAGCGCAAAAACCGCAATTGCAGCAGCAACCATAAACTTGGACAGCACAAAAATGGCGGGGGTAAGCCCTTTGGCCTGCATAAGATCAATTGTACCGGTGCTTTTTTCCCGCAATATAGCCCCCATAAACAGCATAATAAAGGCTATCATCCCCATCTCTGTAAGGTTTGAATATAACTGGGCGTAGCTGTCTGACCATACAGGGTCTGGAATCACAATTGTAATAGGAGAATCCCCAGCCCCAAGCACTGCTGTAAAAATCTCTACCATAAAGCGGGCGGTTACCACACTAAGCAGGGCAAGGAAGACAAAGACACAAATCAGTACAAGCAACTTCTTTGTACGCAGGTTTTCTACAAACTCCTTTGCGGCAAAAACCCGCCATTTATTTACCGATAACTTCATAGAAAATGTCCTCCAATTGGGGCGTGTGCGCGCCAAAGTATTCCATTACTAAGCCATTGGCTTGCAATATGCTTGTTGTTATACGGCTTAGCCTTTGCATATTGCCATCATTGGAATGAAGTAATAATTCCAATGGGTTTGGCTGTGCTGCTGGGGTAAGGTATGGCTTTGCTTTTTCAAGAAATACTGAAGCTTCATGCGGGGTATAAAACCGGATTTTTGCCGCGTTTGAGGCATACTGCCTTTTTAGGTTTGCCATATAATCCTGGGCCATGATTTTTCCTTTTTCTATGATTAATACATAGTCGCAAAGGTTTTCCACATCGGCCAGGATGTGGGTAGAGAATATTATTGTTGTGTTTTTTAGGGACTGGATAATCTCCACCACATCACGCCTGCCAATGGGGTCTAGGGCCGATACAGGTTCGTCCATAAAAATAACCGGTGGGTTATTTATCATGGCCTGGGCAATACCCAGCCTCTGCTTCATACCCCTGGAGTATCCGCTGATACGGGTGCGGGTTTTATCAAGGCCTACTTGCCTAAGCAGCTCTTTCACCCTGTCTTTGCGCTGGTTTGCGGGCATATTGCACAGTTTACCGCAAAGGTCTAAAAATTCTGCACCGGTCATATGCCCGTAAAAACTTGGTACATCTGGCAGGTAGCCAAAGGGGATTTGCACCCCAGTACCAAAGGTTTGCTTCTGCCCCATTATGGATATATTGCCCTGGGTTGGGCGTTTTAGGCCAACCAGCATTTTTAGGGTGGTGGTTTTGCCTGCGCCGTTTTTGCCAAGGAAACCGCAGCAACAGCCTTCTGGCACAACAATGTCTATGTTGTCTACTGCAAGGGATGTTTTATAGCGCTTTGTAAGCCCTTGGGTCTCTACTGCTGGGCGGGTCATTGGTTTCGCCCTTGGGTTTCTTGATATTCTGCTGCTTTTTCGTCCAAAATGTTGGAGCCTGCTACAAAATAGATAATCGGCCCTAGTAGGTTAACAAGCAGCAGGGGCAGCCAAAACCATTTTTGGCCCCAGGGCAGGTTTTTGCGGGCTATGCTTACCACTGCGACAATTTGCAATATCAAATTAACCAGCACGATTGGTGCTAGTATTAGGATTAGGGTTCTTGTGTCCATTATTTGCCTCCTTTTAGCAGGTGAAATTTAAGCTTATTTACAATGCTTACATACTTGGGGTCTTCTTGAAGGGCTGCCAGGGCTGGGTTTTCTGTTATAGCGCTTACCATGCTTTGTTTTATGGATTCCTCGTCCCGGGGTACTTCTGCTATGCCAAAAGGCAAGTCATCTGTTGAAGTGTCTACTAAGCTGAAGAAGCTGTCATTTTTTAGGCGTATAGGGAATATTTCACTTGTTGCAAGCTGAGTGTATGTTTCCAGCATTTCAAGTGCTTTGTTTGTTTCGCTGTTGGTTACATACCCTATGGCCGCGATTACATAAAACGACATAATGCTTGTTGGGAAAAGCTCGCCTGCATTCCATATGCGTATTGTTTCCAATGTCCGCTTACATATTTCATCAAAATGATTGATATCATCTATGCACATCTGCAAATAGTATGGGATGGTGCCTATAAATTCCGCAATCCCGTCGAATAGGCAGGTTTGTACAGTGGTTTTGGCTTCTTTTTCTTTGCCAAGCATTTGATATGCCTGGGACAGCATTATTTCGTTGGCGATGGGCAGGTTAAGGTAATCCCTTTTGTGATGGAAAAGGTTTACCACTTCTTCCGGGTTGCCAAGGATTAGTTCGCAAGCGGCCACCATGTGATGGGCAAAGTGTCTTAATTCGATGTTATCGCTATGGGTTTTTACCCGGACGAAAAGCTCCTTTGCCTCTACGGTAATGGCGGCTTTTTCGTCCTCACTGAGGTTTGGGACGGTGTAGTAGCCATAATTGATGTATAGCAGGCCAATCTGCAACAGCAACGGGAAGCAGGAGAAATACTTCTTTGTTATTTCCCTGCAACGGGATAGTACATCTTCATAGGGCTTTGTTGTAAATTCTATAGAGATTTCTTTGTAAAGCTTGCGGATATCATCTTCTGTCATCTGGGGCTGGTAGCCAATTAGTTCATCTATGCTTATGTTGAAGAACGCCGCAAGCTGGGGCAGAAATGTGATGTCTGGGTAGCTTTGTCCTGTTTCCCATTTTGATACAGATGCTTTTGTTACGCCCATGAAGGCTGCCAGCTCTTCTTGGGTTAGGTTTTTTTCTTTCCTTTTGCTGGTGATTGTTGGTGCTAGGTTTATTCCGTTCATGATTGCCTCCTTATTATTTTGATGTGATTATATGGGGATGGAAGGAGGCAGACAATGGATTTACAGTTGACTTTGGTTGAAAAAATCAACTACTGCGAAACTTAATACCGATTCTAAGTAAAAACCTGCCTAAGCTTTGCGAGGATTTTGCCGCAAGCCAAGGAGGTACTGACGACGCGGGCCAAGAAGGCCCGCTAGAAAGTGCCGACGCGGGATTGCGGCAAAAGACCACAAAGATTAGGCAGGTTTTTGCTTTGAATCGGTATGAACAAATTTTTCCGCTATAATTTACATATAAACGCACAAGCTATAACACGAGGTGAGATTTATGAAGAAGAAAATTTGCATTATCATTTGCTTGCTGGCCATATTATGCCACAGCACATATGTATACGCAGGCACCGGCTGGGGCTTGCATTTTACTAAAGACGGGGAAAGGCCTGCCGGCAACGCCACAACTGAATATTTGGCCCAGTACGATGCTTATTTTATAGGGGCAGAAGAAGAGAAAGTCCTTTATATTACCTTCGACGCAGGCTACGAAAACAGCTTCACCCCTGGGATACTGGATACGCTAAAAAAGCACAATGCCCCGGCAGCATTTTTCCTGGTGGGGACATATATAAAAAATAATCCAGAGCTTAGCAGGCGCATAGTAGAAGAGGGCCATATAATAGCCAACCATACAATGAGCCACCCGGATATGAGTAAAATTGCAAGCAAGGAAGCATTTGCGAAGGAGCTATCCCAGGTAGAAGAGCACTACCGGGAGGTTATTGGCCAAGAACTGCCGAAGTTTTACCGCCCGCCCAAGGGAATATATTGTGAGAGCAATTTAAAATACGCCCAGGAACTGGGGTATAAGACGATTTTTTGGAGCGCGGCGTACAAGGATTGGGAAAATGACAACCAGCCTTCTAAGGAAGAAGCATTTTCTAAATTAATACCCAGGACTCACCCAGGGGCGGTTATTTTGCTGCACAATACGTCCAAAACCAATGGGCTTATATTGGATGAACTGCTTACCAAATATACGGCAATGGGGTATAGGTTTGAAAGTCTTGAACACTTGGTTGCAGACAGTTAAGCTGCTGGGATTAAATGACTATAAAATCGGGCCGTCTTATTAAGTTAACCCATTGTGCTAGTTGTTAAAGCGTGAAAACCACGTAAACGTTGGTTTAAGAGCGCAACCGTGTAAGTTATAGCTTAGATTTGAACACAGAAAAGGCGGATTAACACAGATTTTTAAAGATTTTATCTGTGAAAATCCTGCTTTTTCCGCTTTTTCTGTGGCCTATTAACTATAAATTTGCGCAACACGTTGGGATAAATATCTTAGCTTAATCACATTGCGGGGACGCCGCCCCCCTACATCTATTTTGCATAACTATCCATGCCATACCATCAACTGCCATGGTATACCATACGCATCCGTTAGATATGCAACGCTTGGGCTGTACCCAGCATTATGCGGCGGGGTTAAATTTGTTGCGCCCTCTAGCATTGCGTTGTATACCGCCTCCACTTCTTCCGCTGTGTCAAATTCTAAAACTATTTGAATATGGTCTCCGGTTTTTGTATCGTTAGTAGCATCATCACAAACTAAAATTGATTGATTACCAATCAACATCCCTGCATTCATTATCCAATCACTTGCTGCGGGGTTCTTCACAAGGTAGCCCTCAGGGTCAGAATCCTTATATCGGATAAGGGATGTGGTTACTGCGCCAAAGGCTTTTTTATACAACTCCATAGCGTTGCTGCATTCACCATTTTTGTATATTAAAATCGGCTCAAAGCGCGGTGCTGATTTCTTTTGCACCCCTTCAAAACTGCCTTTTACCCCTTCGCCTAAGTCAACCCACAGGTTATAACGCTTTGTGATAAACCGAAGCACGGCATAATCTGGGTCGGCAGCACCTTGTTCAAAATGTTCTGCAAGCCCTTCATACCATACTTCCTTTTTAATTTCGGGGTCGGTTACTATTTCAACATTACCTACAAGGGTAATGTTATAGTACGAGCTGCTTTCAAAGTCATCATCAAAAATACACACCGAAGCACGATCATAGTCTTTTGCCCGTTTGCCTTTATTTGAACTAAGACCGATGCCAAACAAAATTTCACGTATGCCGTCAGCCTTTGAAATTGAAATACAAGACGTTGTAGGATAGCCCTCACTATCAATTAGGGTAAGAGCCACGCCGGCGCCCATATTTTCCGCCGCTGTTTTACTGTTGATAATCTGGATTGCCTTATTAATAACCTCTTTACTCACGATTTCAACAACCTTTCTGTTTTTTCTTAATATAGCATAGTAAACACGACAATAGTGTGTCCTATTTCATGGGAGTATATTATCCCCTTTATACAACCTGCCCTAATCAATATACCCATACTCAATATTAACCTCAAAATCATACCCCGGCACAAACCTGCCAATACCTGTAATAATAGCATCCCGCAAGCCAATAGCGTTGTCCCTGTCATCATGGGGAATTTCCAAGTCAAATGCTAATGTTGGCTTTGGCGCAGTGTTTACTATCCTAAACTCATGAGCATGAAGCGCTGGATACTCTTTACATAGAAATTCCTGCACCTGTCCCACTATGTCTTGTAAATTTTTATTGGCAATGTCAATGGGGTCCATATGGATAACCATTTCAACACCCAGCGCTTCGCCTATCTTCCCCGCAATTTGCACCGTTATTTCATGGGAATCCACCAGGGTCATATCCGCGGCAACTTCCACATGGACACTTGCCATGTCCCGGCCGGGGCCATAGCTATGCACTACTAAGTCATGAACCCCCAGGACTCCGTCTTGGCTTTTTATAATCTCTTTAATATTGGCAGCTAGAGACTTGTCGGCAGGGTTGCCAATAATCCTGCCAAGGGCCTCCTTGGCCACTTTATAGCCAGAACGTAAAAATACAAGGGCAATAAGTGCCCCAACATACCCATCAATAGAAAAATCCACAAAACGGGAAAACACCAAAGAAACCAGCGTTGCCGCCGTAATAAGCACATCATTGCGGGAATCAACCCCAACAGCAAGCAAAGTGTCAGATTTTATTGCCCTGCCAAGCTTCTTATTAAAAACCGACATCCATAGCTTAACAACCATGCCAAAGATAAGCACAGTCACGGCCGCGGGGTAAAAATTCATAGGCTCGGGGGTTATTATCATGGTGATAGAGCTGCGGGCAACCTCATAGCCAGTAAGGATAATAATCCCCGCTACTGCCAAGCTTATCAAATATTCTATACGGCTATGGCCAAAAGGGTGCTCCCTGTCGGCAGGCTTTGCAGACCAGCGGAAACCCAGGATTGTAAGCAGGGAGGTAAGGCAGTCCGTAAGGTTATTAAAAGCGTCGGCTGTAATAGATACGCTATTGACCAATGTACCCACAAAAAATTTGAGTACTGCAAGCAGCATATTAAAAACAATGCCAAAAACCCCCGAAAGCAAGCCGTATTTCTCTCGCACTGCGGGGGATTCTGTGTCTTGGTGGTTTTTTATGAATAGTTTAACAAGCATATAAATTTACAACCGCCCTTTTATCATAAACACAAGCTTCCGCCAGCCCATTTGCAGCCGCTGCCTAAAATTGAACACTTTATGCCAAAATAATAGCCTGCGTGGGTTTTCCTTAAGCTTTTCATTTTTAAGTGCGCGGCGGATTATCCCTTCCCCTCTGGGGAACTGGGTCAGGTAAATAAGGGTATACCAATACACCTTCTCGTTGCTATTGGCCCCATGGCCCTGCCGCCACCATGCCATGGAATGGTATTGCTCCCGCAGGGGGCGGCTTTGTTCTTCTTTTATTTCTTCCCAGGTTTTTACCCCTTTAGACACAGCAATTTCTTCTATTGGCGTACCGGGAAGGAAGCTTAGCCCATGCAGTTGCAAAGTAAAAGGCTTTGAAAGGCTTCGGCAAAGGGCCAGAGTCTCTTTCAAATCTTCTTCTGTTTCAAAGGGGTGGCCCAGGATAAAATCATACACAACCATTGGCACTTTGGCTTCGGATAATATTTTAGAGCAATTGAGTATTTCTTCTTGCTTCTCGCTTCGGGTATATATTTCTTTGCGTATTTTGGGGCAGCCGCTTTGCACCCCTATTACTATTTTAGAAAGGCCCGCCCTTACCAAGTCTTTTATGCCGGCATTTGCGCTTAGCCTGGGGTGCCCCCATATTTCAAAGGGCAGCCCGATTTGGGACTTATACGCCTCGGCAAACTTTGCAATCCATTCTTTGTTCCATGGGAATATTTCGTCCCAAAACCGCAGCAATTGCAAGCCGGAATTGCGTTTTTTTACCGCCGCTATTTCTGTCATTACATCTTCCACGCTGCGCTGGCGTATAAAGGGGCCTTTACCCGCATACAAATCCCGGATGCTGCTGTTGGAGCAATAGGAACAGCGGTTTGGGCAGCCCCTGGACGTGGTAAGCTCGTACCTATGGCTTGAGGCTTCCGGGTCACCGCGAAGCACTTTGTCATTGTTTATATAGTACATATTCTCGCCGCCAAAATCCGGGTGGGGCAGGCGGTCAAGATCTTGAATCAGGGGGCGGATTGGGTTTAGCTTTGGGCCTGATTGGGTGTTTGTTGCAATGCCGTCAATGTGGCTGTATTGCTGGCCTAGGTGTAGGGCGTCTGTAAACTCCACAATGGTTTCTTCGCTTTCACCCCTGAAAACAACATCTGCCAGCTTTAAGCATTCTTCCGGGAAAAGGGTGGCATATGCCCCGCCTATAAGTATGGGGACTTGGGTTATTTCTCTTATTTTGTCCACGAGATTCTGCACCACATTTAAATAGAATGAGCACATGATACTTATGCCTATATAGCTGGGGTTTAGCTCTTTGATTGTTTTATATAGAAGCTCGTATTCTGTTGGGGTTGGTTCATCTACATTATAGCTGTTGAATGTTTTTAGGAAGATTAGGTTTGATGTGTACCCGTGGGATTTTAGGGTGGATGATAGGTATCTAATGCCTAGTAGATTTGTGTCATAAAGGCCTATAAATAAGGGGCGCAAGGTTTTTTCGTTTTTTATTTCGGCGATATTGTTTTCGTTTTTCATGGTTTTCCTCTTTTCTTTTGTGAATCTTTTGTATGATATAACTTTTGCGTTGTTTTGACTACTGTTTTGTACCTGTATGATGAGACTACCCCATTGACACTGTATAGCATAATACATACAATCACATAAAAAGGAGTTGAACATATGGCACAAGTTAATATCCGAATTGAAGATAATTTAAAGGAACGGGCAGACGAGATTTTTGATGAATTAGGATTGAACATGTCAACAGCTTTTACGATGTTTATAAAAGCAGCTGTCCGCCAACGCGGTATTCCTTTTGATGTTGTACTTGACCCTTTTTATAGTGAAAAAAACATGCAAGTGCTGGAAGCATCTATTAAAGATGCCGACGCTGGCCGATTATCTGTACACGAGCTTATAGAGGATTAACCAATGCAAAAATTATGGACTGACCGTGCGTGGGAGGATTATCTCTACTGGCAAAAACAAGATATTAAAACCTTGCGCAGGATTAATGTCATTATTAAAGATATTGAACGGAATATTTTTGAAGGCATTGGAAAGCCTGAGCCACTAAAACGTAATCTTTCTGGCTGGTGGTCACGACGCATAGATGATACTAACCGCATTGTCTACCGGATCAAAGATGGGAACATTGAAATATCTCAATGCCGCGGACATTATGATGACTGAAAACATAAATATCCTACAAAAAACCCCACACAAAGCATATGCTTAATGCGGGGTTTTTTATTTACCCATAAATAGTGTTTGTAAGAAGCTGTGTTCATAGGGGGCAATGTCGAATTGGCGCGGCAGATTTATGCCAATCAAGAAGGCTTTTTCGACACTTGCCAAGAAGGCAAGCTAGAAAAAGCCGACGCAGAGTGGCGTAAATCTGACCGCCAATGCGACATTGAACCCTATGAACATAGCTTCTTAGACCCTACCCCTCAAAACACCCATCAAAAAACCCAGTATCAATAGCAGGGTAAAGCACAAAATCATCCAAAACCTTCTGTACACGTTTAAGGGACTCTGCCTTCACAGCATCATCCAATACATAATTGGCCTTGCTCCTAACCCCTTTTTTGGTGAGGGCGGGCTTTAAGCTTTTAAGCACCATTGCCATAATATCCGCGATTTCCTCCATTTGAGGCTTGCCCATACCCAAGGTTGTAACCGCAGCTGTACCAAGGCGTAAACCGCTGGTATACCATGGGCCATTTGTGTCAAATGGCATGGTGTTGCGGTTTAGTGTAAACCCGCACTCCCGCAGGGCAAACTCTGCTTGCTTGCCAGTAAGGCCAAGGGTATCTGCCCTAAGCAGTACTATATGGTTGTCTGTACCGCCAGTTAGTACGTCAATACCTTTTGCAGCAAAAGCGGCGGCCAAGTTGCTGGAGTTTTCTAGTATTTTTTTTGCATATGCTTTAAATTCATCTGTACCTGCTTCCTTAAACGCGATAGCCTTTGCAGCCATAACATGAGGCAGGGGGCCGCCTATTACATGGGGGCAGCCTTTGTCCATATATTCGGCATATTCTTCTTTACAAAGTACCAAGCCGCCACGGGGGCCGCGCAGGGTCTTGTGGGTTGTTGATGTTACAACATCCGCGTATGCTACTGGGTTGTGCTTGCCGGTAAGTGCCCCGCCAGCAACCAGACCGGCAAAGTGGGCCATATCTACCATAAGCACTGCGCCAACTTCATCGGCGTACTTGCGCAGTATGGAGTAATCAATATTCCTGGTATACGCGCTAAAGCCTACCAGGAAAATAAGGGGCTTTACCTCATGCAGGCGCTGGCGGACATTTTCATAATCCAAAAGGCCTGTTTCTTTGTCTACATAGTAGCTGTATGCATCAAACATCTGGCCGGAAACATTGTGCCTATACCCATGGGTTAGATGGCCGCCACAGAATAAATCCATACCAAGCATTTTTTGGTTGCCCATTTCGGCCCTAATCCCATCCCATTCTTCTTTGGAAAGGGCAAGCAGGTTGGTTTGCTCCAATTTTTCCATAATGGGGGCTTGTACTTTTTTGCGCAGTATTGCCCAAAAAGCTACCAGGTTGGCGTCTGCGCCGGAATGCGGCTGCACATATGCATGCTGGGCCCCAAACAGTTTGCAGGCTTCTTCACAGGCCAGTTTTTCTATATCGTCAACATTGTCGCACCCGGCATAAAAACGGTTGCCTACATAACCTTCGGCGTACTTGTCTGTCAGCAGGTTGCCCATGGCGCTTTGTACCGCCGGGGAGCAATAGTTTTCACTTGCGATTAGCTTAAGATTGCTGCGCTGGTCTATTAGTTCTTTTACAATGCCCCGGGCTACCTGGGGGCTTTTTTTGGCTACGGCGTCAATGTTTGCTACAAAGGTCAGCATTTCGGCGTTAAGCTCTTTTCCTGCTGTTTGAGATAAGTAATTTTTTAAAATCTCCATGGAAATGTTCCTTCCTTCATTAAGATAATTTTTCATACTAATCTCGAAAATCATCGTCGACAACGCATCGCGAAAAACAGCTTAAAGCCGCCGATTTTTCGCTCGGTTGTCGAAGTGATTTTCAAAGATTCGTATCAGCTGCAGTGCATGTATTTTGCATTAGCATGGCCCTGGTCATTGGGCCTACACTTCCTGGTACTGGGGTTATATAAGACGCTGCTTGGCTTACTGCGTTATAATCCACATCGCCGCACAGGCTGCCGTCTTCTCTCCGGTTTATGCCTACATCTATAACAATTGCCCCTGGCTTCACCATGTCGGCGGTTATAATCCCAACCCTGCCCACAGCGCTTACAACCATGTCTGCCTGGCGGGTCATAGCTGCCAAATCTGCTGTGCTATTGTGGCAGATTGTTACCGTGGCATTGCGGTGAAGAAGCATCATGGCCATTGGTTTCCCTACAATATTGGAACGGCCCACGATTACACAGTGCATACCCTTTGGGTCTATTTTGTAATGATCCAAAAGTGCAATTACCCCTGCTGGTGTACAAGGAAGGAAGCCATAATCGCCGTTTAAAATACGCCCTACATTAAGCATGTGGAATGCATCTACATCTTTTTCCGGGGCAATTGACTGTATTATCTTTTGGACATTGTAACCATCAGGCAGCGGAAGCTGTACCAATATGCCATGTATGTCCTTGTCCTTATTAAGCTCGTCCACCAGGGCCAGAAGTTTTTCTTCGCCTATATCTTCTGGCAGGGCATACTCTTTGCTTACTATGCCGCAGGCTTTGCAATCCTTTTTCTTGTTGTTTACATAAACCCGTGATGCAGGGTTGTCCCCAACTATTACTACTGCAAGACCTGGGGGTTGCTTCATGGTTTTTACCTTGGCTTTTACCTCTTCTAAAATCTTTTTAGCAAGGGCCTTGCCGTCTAATACAATGGCCATGTTAACCTCCTATTATAAGTAATTCTCCAGCACATGTTGCTGGAAATTAAAATCCTTTAGCTGCAAATAATATTCGGCACAGTCTATTAATGCCTTTGCCGGTGCAATGCCAATAAGCTCTGTACAAACCACATGCACCCCATACCTTGCTGCCTCGGCCTTAATCAGCTCTAAAGCGCTGTATATTGATGTGGCTTCGTAGTTAACCAAGTTCATGGAAACTTGAGCTGTGCTTTCGCTTGAAAGCATTATGCCAATGGCTTTGCAATATTTCAAGCCACCAGAGCTGCCACGCACCCTTTTGGCCATATTATTTGCAATATTTATATCAGAAGTGGACAAATTAGCA
>Ga0131853_10015967_pt1 | contig 13716 bp, 8 predicted proteins | sample TergutLab28metaG_FD_92764 | JGI IMG/M metagenome (GOLD analysis project Ga0131853, IMG submission 92764) | Labiotermes labralis P1 segment gut microbial communities from Petit-Saut dam, French Guiana - Lab288 P1 (version 2) (version 2) | ecosystem: Host-associated > Arthropoda: Insects >... | reverse complement strand
TTTAATAGAAAAAAAAAAAAAAAAAAACTTAAAACAATTTTTGACTGTGGGAAATAAAAACAAAGCAAAAAAATTTGTTTATAAAGGGGGGGGGGGGGGGGGGGTTTCAGGGCGATGTGTATTCAGGTTATCGTCTTCTGGCTTCTGACGCCGTGAAGTTTCATCAGTAAACATTACGGTTTCAGAAGAACGTCCTGCCTCCAAAGGCGTAACCTGGAGGGTGAAAGGGGGCAAATACCCCTCCAATATTTCTTCTACCTAAGAAACGATTTTAGACTACCAAGCTGTAAAGGGGCACATACAAAAAATAGAAATATCTGTAAACGATTATTTGTTTGGTTTAAAGACAGACAAAAAAATTAAAAACATATGTTAAACCAATCTTCCCCATCTTTCTAACTTTACTCGCTCGTAAATTGACGGCCATAATAACCATCGTCAAATTTATTTGCCCCCCCCCCCCCACACACACACAATATTATTAGCCTATGCCTGCCTCCATATTTATAACCTATAACAGTTGTACTCCATCCATGTCTATCCTGAAGATGGAGGCAACAAATTCATCCGGCAGTCTGGCATTCAACATTAAGACGCCGTAAGGCCATAACCTATACCAACGCTGCACATTGTCTGTGGACTTCCAATTGTAAGGACTCTGTCTAAAAAACAATGTCACCGTAAATGTGGGTAAAATTTGCTATTGTTCTTAGTGGGAGAAATAACAGGCTTTTTATTAGAATTACACACAGGTTGCATTCAGCACGGAACAGCGGTAATGCCTAGCAAGTAACGTGCTTCGATTATGCCGCAGCAACCTGTTTTTTATCGTCTACTGATCAGAGAATAGTTTTTAAATCCATCGGCAACGAAACCCACAGTCACTTTGCCATACGTCACCCGAAATCCAAGCAAATATAATCAGAAATATCATTGTTATTGTCTACACAACTTTCATCGTTTAGCTGATAAGAATTTTGTACTCATTATACCATATGCGGTCATCTTCAGGCTATTCAAATTGCAGAAGAATGCGAACTGAATTTCAGCTACATATATCATTATCTGGTGCCTGAGATATCAATCTTAAACAAAAATATACAAACACGTATGAGTTAAACATCTTATTAAAATAGGCCCAAAGGCAAGGAATAAAGGATTAGGTAAAATTTTCGTATCTCAAAACGCAAAATCTCAACCATAAATTATACCAAACACACCTACACCAAGCAACAGAATGGGTAAACACAAGGATGCTTAACAAAGAAACCATTGAGGAAAGTTTCAATAATGAATTTTAAAACAAATACAAGCAACTTATTTTAATATATTTAACTCATATAGCAAAGGAGAAAATATAGTAAAATGGATAAATGGGCAAAGTATAAGCTGGTTAGGTCACCTAGAGAGAATGGAGGAGGATAGGATGCCCAAAAAGATCTTCGCTCAAGAACTGGAAGGGAAAAAGCGGAAGACCCAGGAAAAGATGGAAAGAGGAAGTAGAAAGAGATCTTCAAGTGCTGGGAGTGAGAAGATGGAGGGTGTTGGTGGAAGATAGGAAAAAATGGGAGGACATTGTTCGACAGGCCAAAGTCCACAGGGGGCTGTAGTGCCAATGGAAGAAGAAGAAGATGATGATGATGATTTAACTCATATAGGCCTACACTGTATATTTCTATGTGAGACTACGATCTCGCTCACCAAAACACGAATAAACGTACAAAAAAAATTCGAATCACATTCTTGTATAATTTTAATAGCCTGAAGATGACCACATGTCGGTCCAGACACGTAGCTTGATGTGCATAAAATACCAACCAAATAATCAAAGTTGTGTAGACGGTAACATACTTCTAATTACTGAATTACAATACAACGAGATGCAAAACATTAGGGTCGAAAAACACTATTTAATATTTCACTCGTCCTCAAGTTTATAAATAATAACTTATGCTCTTTCGAAGCACAGTTGTATCTACACTTACCACCTGCTGTAACAATCTGCATTTTTCCCACTGAGTGCATGTATGAGCATAGGATGATTTTCAGAACAGCGATAATTTCTCGACACATATTTGTAATGAAAATTCAATTTGTTTTCTGAAGGCAGGAGCCAAATTCCTAAATACTTTGATGACCTGAGCATTACTTAGCCCCTGGATAGCATCAATGAAGGAATGTGACGTACGAATTCGTTTACTTCCAAGTACTTTCTTGTCAGGCTTCAAAGGGGTAAGTTGCCTGGATGGCAGGGTCAAAGACCAAGCCTGGAGGCATAAGCCACAACATGACGGAATAACCTCACTATGTCACCGACACAAAACATTCTGCATTCACCTTCTATTTTTATTGAACTAGAGCGAAAAAAAAGGGGGTCCCATGATACAAAATAATAGAAGTCTAGATTCACAATACTAATGCTCGATGAACAGGGAAGTTCGAAACATTCTTCATTTTCAGAAACCACACGGCACGCACAAATGTAAACAGCACAGAAGCCTTGGAAGCCTGCACAAGGCATGTTCGGAAAACGTGTGCACCACACGACAAATATGTCTGCTAACCGACTCCAGATATTTCTGTATTCTTACGACGTCCAATTCGCGACAACTGCCCTAAATTAAAATACTGTAACAAAATGTTTACAATTTTGGTACAACATCCAAAACAAACACTAAATCAACCCCCCACCATGAAGTTTTATTACGGTAAAAAAGTATTCATGTGGATGTTGTAAATTAGCTGTTCACATAACCCTCTAGGATGGACGATCAGAAACAGAGACACTAAATACAGTCATGCAGCAAGTTCTGAACCACGTGAAAATTATATTAACATGTTGGACAAAGTACGCTATCGTGAAGCAGAGATCTCGTTTGTTTACAAAAACAATAACTGTCGACACGCACAGAAATGACACGTGCAGAATGGCAATTTGCATACCTCTGCAGTATTCTTTGTGGTACGCATGTTGTCTACTCACATAAAATACAATCATGACAAAATCTCACACTAGTGGCTTACTTCACTCTCTGCCAAAATTTCTTTATGACAGTTAAAAATCTCTTATTGATGAAGGAGACAAATGCAACTGTGTCTGCTTATTCTTTTTTTACAGTCTCAAACTGTGACAGGTTAGGCTAGTTAGTCAGTTAATGTTTTACTGTTCGAACTAGTTTTACATGCCCACGTTAAGGTCTATAACACTTATGACTTCACACCAAACGTTTATATGCGAATGTTAATTATAACGTCCATGGAAGTTACGTCATACTCAGTTGTCAACATAGCGGCATGCATATGGACACGTCCAATTATTCAGTCACATCATACGACTAACTTTAAAGTTAAGAAAATCATGAAAGCTCACCATCTCTAGGTTTTGAAGACGAGTTACTTGAAGTCTTTTCCACTTGACAGTTCATGCTTCATGCAAAACAGTCTCAATATACGAAGTATGCCAGTCTCACCGAATTAACATAATCATATCGGATAATCCAAAACGATAAGCACAAATCACCACACGCAACACACAAACCTTACCACCACCGCCATAGCCGACTCAAAATCACAGCCATTTCGATGGTACATGTACAATGATACTCATGCCAACTGAAAAGACCATCACAGAGAGCAGCACGTGACATCCGCCCTTGCCACACACTGCCATCTAACTCATTACATGACTGATCAAATCATCGAGAAAATAAATGACGAAGACAGTAGATTCGCGTTAGAGGCATACTTAACCTCAAATCCGGTCTAAGTATTGGTCATGTACAGTATGAGGATAAATATCTTGCAGTTAACTGATTCTCAGATGATGGTAAACAATAAAAACGCATGTTATAGTTGCACTGTTCTGTTATACGATATGTATCCGTACATTTGAATGTGTTTAAGCATAATAGGGAGATAAAAGTGGTACATGCCAACCTGAAGTACTTGCATGTTGTGGTGGCTCTGAAGCGTAAGATTGTACTTCAGCATCTGAAGTATGTGCCTTAGGTTATGGATTCGGCTTCTTTACTTTCAGAAGTTATAAGTGCTGTGTTTATGTAAGGGAATTTGAGCAGTAGATAGTTTGCTACATATAGGTTACCTACCACAGAAGATAACAGTTTATGATTTGTTTGATCACAGTTTCTAAACCTTCTTTGTTCATTTAAATACACTTGTCGTCATTAAGACGTAGTGAAATGTATTAATGAGGTTCAAAATGTAGTGCAGTAAACACGGTTGCATCCTTTGTGTAGGCTGTTTATTATTCTAACGAATACTTAGTTTCATGACTTAACCCTATTTTGAAATTAATGCTGCTTTTTTTTACAGTTTGTTTGACACGTGAAAAATGTGGCTATGGCACATTCCATTTACATCTTTCATGTTTAATAAATTGTATTTACATCCTGTGTATGAAATTGTATCCTGGTGGGAAGTGGTCATTTAAAATATATATTTAGCATTACCTGTAGCCAGTGTCACTAAGTTCCTTCTTTCATTCGATCTTCTATGCACTGTTGTGCTCAAGCAAGCAGGCAAGAGAGGATTTGAGTGGTGTAAACATCATACAAAACTATGGACAAAGCTTATGGGCATTATCACTTAATGATACCAGGACTTCTTAAACTCTAGGGCAGTTAACAGTATTTAATTTAGGTGATCAGAACGAGAGATACAGCAAGACATGCTCTTCCTGCACACCACCTTCAAACTGAATAGGTTGGCAAGTTGGTGACATACCAGACTTACTTATGACGCACCCATTTTGAATGTCGGAACAGTGACTAATCGGACAGACGTTTTATGGATTTGTTCAGTCCCTTTTGGCAAATGCCAGGATAAAGCCTCACACAATGGCTGATGCCTTCCAAACCCTTTCCATTTCACATTCACCAATCATTTCTTAACTTATGCTGTATAAAGTGAGATACTAACACAGCTGTAAGATTAACCCTCACTGCACCTGTTAACCAAAAAAAATTGTTATTTTCATCATTTGTGTAGCTAAAATTTTGCTCAATACTAAATAAGTTCTGTGTACTGTGGAACTAGCTGGTTTAATTAAAACATGTTCATATTAACAGTATGGATAGGCAAATATTTATCTCATGTACTGCCTATTCATATTGATCTGAAATGAGGAGATGGTTAATTGTCATTGCTGATCAACTATGCTTTAGAATAATTATACCATCAGGAAGGTCCAAGTTAACTAGGTGGAATAAGGATATTGAATGGGACACATCAGTTTCTGGTCTGAACTGATGCTTTTAATTTTGTGGACAAGAAAAGTACTATCAGGAAAAGCACAAAAGCATCTCAGAAGCAGGGTTGAAATGTCCAACAGGAATTCTTCTTGGACATATTGACCCTTGAAAATGAGGTTATTACATTTCCTCAGAGTTCTGGGATCCATTTACCCATCAATGCATCATGTCTTAAGAGACTGGAATCCTTATCACCTGCAAAATCAGCTAACTTTATGGAGCTGAGTCATTCCTAAGAACTGTAGACACTGTACTTCCCCTTTACAAAGCCCTTCTCCGTGCAGGCTGCCCCCAGGATGGACACTGTGGTGTCTGCCACAATGTTGGTACATGTATACCAGTGTTTACGGTGTCACCCCAGAAGACTGTGTGATCAGTCTCACTACAATTATATCATCCTTGCCCCAAACATCTGTAAAACCTGCAGGTTCATACCATAGTCTCTGGACCCTACTTAAGCTGAGTGAATCCAGTCCAAATCATCATATCCAATCTTCTTAATGTCCAGGACAACACTGTATCATTATTACATATACAAAGGAGCCTTTTACCTCAATATTTTTGAATAAATTATGTGAACATCTGTTATCTGCCCATGCATGTTACAAGTCATCCTACTTGATTTTTATAACCTTAATATTAGTTCATGAAGAATACAAACTATATGTCTATTTCTGAAGAGTACAAATGATGATCATTTCGCACTGTCCCATATCCTCCTGTCACTTGTCTTTTATGTCCAGATATAACTAATTAACTTCATAGAGCAGAGTCCTTCTTAAGAAGTTGACATTCTCAGTGAGTCAAGAAATTCCCTGCATTTTATGCAGCCCACAGTTTCATAACTGTGCTTACAAAAGCTCGCTACTCGTCTGTGTTGAGCCAGTTCAATCCAGGCCATCCCCCGATGTCCTATACCTGTAAGATCCATCTGCCCATAATAATGAACAGTCAATAATCGGAAATTTACAGTAATAATTATAACAAACATACAGATTTTGGAATTAATGAAGAAGGAGACAAAGCAGTTATATTTGAGGTAGATCATACTGATTAACTAACTGGTAGAAGTTTTTTGATATTTTCACAGCAGTGAAATTGAAGACACTGGTCTTCTGGGATGTGACACTGTGTTGCTGGGCAGGTGGTTCCTTTCATTTCCAAGGAATGTCACGAAACACTAAACAAAGCAGTGTCATATCCAGAAGACCTGGATCCTCGGTGGCAGCATTTCACTTACGAGGTTCTGGGGGTCTATTCCATGTATTTTTTTTTTTTTAATATCAGTAATCCCATACTCACTTACTCCATGGTGCAGAGTCCTTCTTGAGAAGCTAACTGGTTTGCAGCTAGTCAAGAAACTCCCCACATCTCACGGAACCCGAAGGTTCATTACCTCACTCACAAGCGTCCACCACCTGTCTCTATCCTGGGCCAGCCCAATGCAGTCCATATACCCACATCCCACCGCCTGGAGATCCGTCCTAATATTATCCACCCATCTACGCCTAGGTCTCCCCAGTGGTTCCTTCCCTCCGGTTTCCCCACCAAGACCCTATACACCCCCCTCTCCTCACCCATACGTGCCACATGCCCAGCCCATCTCATTCTTCTCGATTTTATCACCCACACAATATTGGGTGAGGATTACAAATCATTTAGCTCCTCGTTATCCCATACACACCAAAAATACAGATTTATTTTTAGAAATTCATGAATTCAACATTCATGAACTGAAGAATTAGTGCATATTTACCATCTGACATCACCCAAAACAAACAACTGCAGTCCTGAACAGACAATAATGTGTAATTTTATTTGAAAGAACAAACATAAGAGCATGCCTCTTCTTTTTTTTAATGCAAGTTTGTCTTATAATAGCTGTTTCCCTATTAATATGCTGAACACATTCAGTAAATATTATAAATTAAATTAGAATACATTTACATTATGTACGTACATAATTGGCTCATCATAAAATTTACACATTTACTATAGAACAATAATTTTCTTAAAAATTATAAATAAAATATACATTCTGAAAAAGAACACAAAAGTGGATCAGATTTGTGTGTGTATCTCTGTGCAAATACATATATCACAAATAAATACATCAAACATACAAATTCAACCACACATTGCACCCTCTAAACTAAAATAAATTTGCTATTGCCATTCTGTTTCACTAGAGCCTCTACTGTTTTTCTGCTTCTGTAAATCAGTTCAGACTTTCCTTTTCAAAGAAATTCTTATGTCCAAACTGCTTATGTATCATCATACAAAAATGGTAACATATTTCCATACAAGAAGCAATCAACATAATAAATAACTATGAACAGTTAAAACAATCTTACAAGAAAACCACATTACATACATTCAAATATCTCAGGTGAAAACTTAATTTTCACATACATAATCATATTTTTCATACTTATGTGAAGTGTATTAGTATCTGATATTGTACTGCATTCATTCAGACATACTCATTTGTTGTGATTTGATAACAGTTTCTTTTAATATGCCTGGTTAATGCCAACAACATTCATATATTCTGTCAACATGTCGTGACAGTGTGACATATGCATTCGGCCGGATTATCGAATGGGGTATTAGAGGCCAGTTGAAATGTGATGGCACACGCGCAGAAACCAGATTTCGTCTTTTGGCGAAATGGACGAGCCTGTTTAAACCGGCAGGGGTGTCATTTCAGTCGACTACTGGCAGCCGAGGTGTGCGCATCAGCGGTAGTAATGCTGGATACACCATGTTCCAAGGTAGTGTGAAGGGTACTGGCTACCCACTCCATTTGCCAGTTTCCCCCTTCACTTCCCCTCCCATGCGTCACCGTGTGCCATCACATTTCAACTGAGTACAACACACATCACTTCACACAAATGAATATGATGAATACCATCAGACTTACATGTAAGCAGCATCAATTTGGCTCGAATTCTTTCATGCAATGTATGCAGTCATCCTAGTTCTACTGCTGTAATATGATTTATTTGTCACCAAATCTATTTCCAACACATAAGTCAGCTGTATTGATTAGCATGTCTTGCAGTATGACTGTAAAATATAGGAAACTTGGTCTTATTTAAAAATGGTTTGGGGATTAACAATACACATTTTCAGCCAGTGACTTTAAACTACACAGCTAATTAGGCCTTCATATCAAATCCACTCCTGTCCCCCCACAGAGTACTCTTCTCATCACACGGTGTTTCAATCTTTCATAATTACCGCGGTAGCTATTTCTTTACAGAACTATCATGAGACTTAACACGCACTTTATATCTGTAAAATTTTGGTTGTTGAATATGCAGTTGTGTAGTGCAGCAAGATAACTGAAACCAAAATTGCTTAAACATGGTATCAGAGAATCAAAATCAAGTATGTATTTCCCACCATTGCTGGTATTCACATTGGTATAACGTTTACTTAATGTTTGTTTCATTCAAGACCCAATAATTTTGAATCCATTGACCATTTGTTACAATCTTGTACATGAGTCTGTCACACTAAAATGTGTTTTAAGTACATATAAAATAGACTTACAGTACTTACATATAGCTTGGAATTTATTTTAACCCATTCTGGAAAGAATGTTGAAATGGAAAGTGAAGAAAAAACAAGTTACAATCACTTCCCTTCCTTATCAGACATGAGAGTTTCCAATTGTGCCTGGTATTCCCCTTCTGAAAGTTCTCTCTCTTCATCGGTATTCCTACGACGCCGCCTCGAGTATTGACTTGTAGCTTCAATGCACAGGACTGCAAACCTATTGTTGCAGGAGAATCGCTCCTGATCCAACAGTTTGTTCTTGAGCAATGAAGAGGCAAGGCCCACTTTGTCAGTACTGGCCGAGTGCCACGCATCGCAATATGTATCCATAGCTCTCTCACCAAGCAGGTGCGAACCATGCCAAACTATCTTCTGTGGCCTAGGAAACACAACATCGATTATTTATGACACTCATTTAAGCAATTAAGATTTAAGTGTATGAAGTAATTAAATAAAGAACTGTTGCATCTGCAGGTGGGTAACTAACAGTTGATGCGTTTCCACCTGGACAGGTACTGCGGATGTGTCGCCGAGCGGAAGCAATGGGTGCGACTCTTGGGGTAATAGTACAACAGTTGATTCGAAACAAAAGAATTTATTAAATTGACTCCCCGGAGTACAGATGGACCTGGTCGGCTGAATGTCCAGATTAAGAGTGTCGTGTCAGGCTTGAGAACAAAAACTTAAAACTGAATATAATTATTACACAGTCAGGCCCAAACACTGACATGGCTCACAAGGATTTGCACGGGTTCTAATTAAAAATAATATTTCCAACTTCACTAAAAGAGATGTTTTTAGGGAAGCGTGATTTACTCAGCAACCACTTGAGAAGAAAAGCTTAGGGAACAGAAATATAGTATTTCCTCTCCGGGTCAGGGTTCAGCTGCCATCGCAATAAAGCTGATAGGTGCCTGTTCCCTTCCTGTTTGACAGTTATCGCTTGATTTGGGTTTCCAGTCTTTGGAAAGATTATGAAATCACACTATAACACCCATTCATAAAATTAACTTGTCAAAACTGCTTTCTACAATTACTGTCGCACATATATGACTGTACGTCTGTGTACATAAAATTTCCTATAAGTATACATGTAAACCCCTGTCTATAACACCTAACACCTGTATATAACAGAACACAATAATAAATTATTTATCTATTATGAAATTTAATGGCTGTAGTCTTCCTTGAAAGGGTGCATTAGCACAGTGGTTAAGGCACTGCGCTACAAATCGGAAGGTCGCTGGTTCGATTCCAGATGGTGTCATTCGAATTTTTCATTGACATAATCCTTCTGATCGCACTATGGCCCTGGGGTTGACTCAGCCTCTAACAGAAATGAGTACCATGAGTATTTCCTGGGGGTAAAAACGGCCGGTGTGTAAGGCTGACAACCTCACCACCATTCTGGGAAACTTAACTTCCCAGAACCCTCTGGGCACCTTGGGCCTGTAATGGGACTAATTTTAGTCTTCCTTGAAATTCTGTCATCCAACCAACCAAGAAATTAGTCATGTGCTTTTTAGGAACAAAGCAATTCAGTATCTTGTTCACAAACATCATCAGTGGACCTTATTTTCAGGAAGATGATTTCCTGTTTCCTGAAGATTCATTTTAATATCATCCTTCATGTTCCATAGTGTCCTTTCCTTGGAGATCTTCTGACCAAAATTGTATGAGCATTTCTCACTTCCCCCAGTGTGCTGTACTGTTGTTTGAGATCTGATAGGAGCAAGAGATTTTTCCCTTCTCCAGAGCATCCAAGCTAGCTCTGAAGCCCACCCAGCCTCCTGTTCGATGTGTGCCAGGGGCTTTTTTCCTGGAGTGACAAGCCTGACGCATGATGCTCACCACCCACCTCCACCAGATAGGTCTGCTGTAGCTTACTCTACTCTTTTTGTTTATACTGCTCGTATTGAGATTCTGTGGGCTGGGTAGCGACTGACTACGGGCTGGACGGTCTGGGATCGAATCCTGGTCGGGACGAGATTTTCCGCCTGTCCAGACCAGCCCTGGGGCCCACCCAGCCTCCTGTAAAATGGGTACCAGTTCTTTCCCGGAGGTAAAGTGTGGCCAGGGCGTGCTGCTGGCCACTCACTACCTTCTATTGCTGCGGTCATGGAAGACTAGAGCTATATCTCTACCCACCCTCTGGGCCATACCGGGCCTGTAACAGGATCTCTTTACCTTTTTATTGAGATTCTATGATGCATTCCACACATTTTACCAGTATTATAATTTTTGTAAAATTGCTATATCTCAATTGTACATTTATTTGAATATACAAACCAAAGGTAATTTCCACTGTTATATTTACGGAACTCTATAATAATGACCTGCTGAGGCCAAAATATGTCAGAGGTGTTATGTGATGATAAAGGAAGTGCTAGACTCCAAAGCTTTATGTTGTTAAAACACTGTATTTCAATCAGACAGTGGACAAAGTCCAATTAAGAGATCCACAGTAATAATGTTAGTAAAGTCACACCAACACTCATCAAAAGTACAGTACTGTGAAAGTGCTTTGTTGCATTTACTCACCAGGCAAAGTCTGTAAGTATATTTTTTCCACTGAAACTATATATTCTCGCCTGCTGAGAGAAGTATCCTCCGTCACCATTGAACAAGTCCTTCCATGAATTGAACAATACTTCCCCCTGAAATATCAAAATAAAACAATAATTCAGAAAGATTACTGTTTTCTGGGATGTGACACCATGTAATTTGGTAGGGATTTAATTGTGAAGTGTTGGAGTAAAATTGTGTTGCCATCTTCAGGGAAGAAATGGAACATGGTGACTCCATCTATAGAGTAGAAGAGCCTTTTACCATTTAGATGGAGTCATCACATTCCTTTAAGATGTTGGTAAATATGTACCCGACTATTTGGTGTCACATCCACATATGGGGGTAAGCTTCTTCGTCTTCCATTGGCACTACAGCCCAATGTGGGCTTTGGCCTGTCGAACAATGTCCTTCCAATTTTTCCTATCTGCCACCAACTCTCTCCATCTTCTCACTCCCAGCACCTGAAGATCTCTTTCTGCTTCCTCTTTCCGTCTTTTCCTGGGTCTTCCCCTTCTTCTCGTCCCTTCCAGTTCTTGAGTGAAGATCTTTTTGGGCATCCTATCCCATCCTTGATTCTCTCTAGGTAACCTAACCAGCTTATCCTTTGCTCTTTTATCCATTTTACTATATTTTCTCCTTTGCTCATCTCTTCTAGTTCTCAATTTGTCTGACTTTTCCATTCCCCATTTTCATATTTAGGATACGGGTGTAAGCTATTGCACTGTAACACGTGCCACAGCATCTGGACTTTAACCCTTTAAAGAATAAGATTAATCTGATTTTTGTTTAAAGCTACAGTTTGTATCAACATAATGTGGAGAAAAATGAGATGGACAGGGCATGAAGCATGTATGGGGGAGAGGAGAGGTGTATACAGGGTTTTGGTGGGGAAACCTAAGGGAAGGAGGCCACTTAGAAGACTCAGGTATAGATAAGAGGATAATATTAAGATGGATCTTCAGCAAGTGGGATTTGGGACATGGACTGGATTGATCTGGCTCAAGACAAGGACAGATGGTGGGAACTTCTAAATTTGGTAACGATCCTTTGGGTTCCATAAAATTTGGGGAATTTCTTGACTAGCTGAGAACCAGTTAACTTCTAAAGAAGGACTCTATTCCATGGAGTAAGTAAGTTTGTACCATGCTATAGACACACTCTGGGTTATTAAAACAATTCAGCTAATGCTGTCTGTGAAAATAATCACTGTTCATTACACTACCATACAAAGAACATAAATGCATTCTGTGGACAGAAGGTAGACTTTTTAAAAGTTAAAACTGGTGGAACATAAGGAAACCATTAGATATTAAAAGGGTAAATATTACCTTGATGTTGACAACTGGCAGGTCTCGGTCAGAGAAACGCACTATAGAATCCAGGTTCTGTACTCTGGAAGAAAGGAACGCCCTGAAAGTTCCCCGCAGACCAGCCCGTCGAGATTCTCGATAGCAGGAATAGTCTGCTCCCCTGACACCTGTCATGTCTCCTGTACACGGTTCATTCAGGGCAGCCATTCGCAGCTGGAACATCATAAGAAGAAACACTGAGCAGGACAAGTAACCTTCATGTGAAAGTATCTCCACCATAACTGCCATGCCCGTTCAGTTTCCGAATGTCATATTTCTCCTTAATGTCGACCTCACAAATGAATGTGGACCTACATGTCACTGGGAAGCTCTAAACATGTACTTGAAGTTCATATTTGACACTGAGTAATACTCTGTTTTAACCTTTGTACCATGCATCTCTTACTGTATGTATAATGAACAAAGACACACTTGATTAACAGTTTTAGTATAAAAGTAGGTAAGGGTAAAGGTGCACCCTTGTACAGGCACTGACGCTCTGTACAGGCCGTACAGCCCACAGGGAGAGTAGAGGTATAGCTGTACTGTACAGGCACTGAGGCTCTGTACAGGCCGTACGGCCCATAGGGGGAGTAGAGGTATAGCTGTACTGTACATGCACTGAGGCTCTGTACAGGCCATACGGCCCACAGGGAGAGTAGAGGTATAGCTGTACTGTACAGGCACTGAGGCTATGTACAGGCCGTACGGCCCATAGGGGGAGTAGAGGTAAAGCTATACTGTACAGGCACTGATGCTCTGTACAGGCCGTACGGCCCACAGGGAGAGTAGAGGTATAGCTGTACTGTACAGGCACTGAGGCTATGTACAGGCCGTACGGCCCATAGGGGGAGTAGAGGTTTAGCTATACTGTACAGGCACTGAGGCTCTGTACAGGCCGTACGGCCCACAGGGAGAGTAGAGGTATAGCTGTACTGTACAGGCACTGAGGCTATGTACAGGCC
>Ga0131853_10015965_pt1 | contig 13716 bp, 13 predicted proteins | sample TergutLab28metaG_FD_92764 | JGI IMG/M metagenome (GOLD analysis project Ga0131853, IMG submission 92764) | Labiotermes labralis P1 segment gut microbial communities from Petit-Saut dam, French Guiana - Lab288 P1 (version 2) (version 2) | ecosystem: Host-associated > Arthropoda: Insects >... | reverse complement strand
GAATACAGAAGGAACTGGCTTTTACATCTACAAAGAATGCCACAAAACCGAATCCCTTTAAAATCATACCTTTACAGCCCACAAGGAAAGAGAACAATTGGGAGACCAAAGAAACGATGGAGACAACAACTGTAACTCTGGAGACGGAACGGGCCAAATGGCCCAATCCTGGATGTTTATGATGATGATGATCTGTAGAGTTTTAAGATTCTTATCTTTAAATTTTAGAAAAATTGTATCACTAGCATGCGAATAATATTTTGTTTAAAACAATGGTTACATTTTCGTCATTAGGGAATTTAAAACTCCTCCGTCCGTGGAGTATGTAGGAATTTAAATGCCCTCTGTCGCTGAGGGGTTAAAGAAGTCAATTTCTGAGAACAGCCCTTTTAAGGGCTAAGGTATTAATTTTCATTTTCTATGAGTAGGTGCGATACTTTGCTGGTCCCAGTGGCTGGGTGGTCTACGGCCCATCGCCTGCTGAGATTGTGAGTTCGAATCCCACCTGGGGCATGGATGTCTGTCCTTTGTGAGTGGTGTGTGTTCTGAAGGCTACTGCCTGGGCTACATAAAGAAATATGCCGATAGTGGGACTCGAACCAAAATAGTTTGTTTCTAAAGGCTACTGCTAGCACGCGTTCAACTCTGGGCTAAGCCTGCTGAGTACAAGAATGGAACGGTCCAGTCGACTCATACATCCCTACCCTAACAGCATAACTAGCTAGCCTCACGCCTAGGAAAGTTAATGAAGTTTCATTAATGTTTTAATTTCAAATTAAGCAAGTGTATTGTTGTCTTCTGTTAATATATATGTGGTGTGATTGATTGTAATGAATGGAAGACAGAGAAACGCCACGAATGCGCAAATATGGGGAAAGTAAAAGACTCGAATTATGATGGCAACTGTACGTCACGTGACTTCCAGTTCTGGACTTAGAAAATTTCACGCCGATGGATTTTTGTTCGACTAAGTGTACACTGTAACAAGGGCACAGTGAGAATGAAGAAAGTGGGTTACAGCACATCACCGGACTGTACTGCATTTCCAGGAGCATAAACATTTCGCTCCCTCTTCACACAAGATGTTCATGTGAAGTGAAATTTAATTTTTGTTGTATTCTTACTTCTGGTTGCCGACGTTTCAGAACTCTCTCTCTCTCTCTGTTCCATCTTCATAGGCGGTGTAAGTAGGAAGAAACCGTACGAACGGAGCTCATATGGAAGTCAGTCCCAAGAAACGTGCTTTAGACGTGCCCGACAACCACAACGGTATTTAACGAAGAGCTTCAGCAACAGCTGCGATTTAGATTGCCATACATCAATTGCAACACGAAGGGCGGCAAAATAGTGTGATACGTCATACGTTACACGAGTTTCGCTGCTTATTTCCGGCCCACAGAAAGTGAAAAAGATCTGATCGGAGCTTTAGCATCTAATTACGTGCCTGTGATACACTCTTACGGTCAGATGCCAGAAAACTTTTCAAGCAGCATGTATGCATACAGCATTTCTCAGAAACTGATTGCACATCGGCTGAAAAACATGTTTCAAAAACTTGCACTTCCAAGTTTGTATGGCAGTGTAGGCAAATTTATAATGACAAAAATTTACACTTGTCTGACTTATTTTAAACAACTCCAAATAAATACACTTGCATCTTATGCAAGTCATCGGTGCCAGTCGTTTATGGTTCCCTTGTGTTAGGATGTGATTGTGTGCACAGTATATTCCTTCATCATATCAGAATGCCTAATCTTGTGTCCAGCACCACTGTTTTCTTAATCTCTCCCATCTTGTACAAATCTTCGAACATATGGATCGAATATATCAGATAAGCTCAGGTGGCAATTACCATCAGAAGCCTTTTCGACTACACAACCAGACAGGTGCTTACAATTCTGCCATTAAAAAGCAGGACAAGAGGATACGACATATACCAAGAATTTAAAGCTTTTGTTTCTACTCGTACAAGAGACATACCCCTAAAATAAGTTGTCCTTGATTACTATGAATGAAGGTCTGGCTATGATTGGAAGAAGAAGAAGAAAAAAAAACGGTTCACTGCACTGTGCAAGTACGACAAATTACTTCTTAAAATTATCTATTATCACTGTCACATGCTTAGAAGCTCTCTGCCCCAAAATTCGCCCACTGAAGCCTGCTTTGGACATACTGACAACTGTAAACTCTTACCAGAGCATCACCATGACAACAAAGGCTGCTCAAACAACTCTTCAAGGATGGCCAAGCCAAGTACTCCAATCTAATATAATTCAGGGGAGGTGGCTCTGATAGGCTAAGTAGGGGAGCATTTTATAAACTTGATGGATTACATGGAAATATTTCTGGAATCGAGGAAAGAGACTGCTGATTTCCTACATGACCATTCATAGTTCATATGTGTGACCTGCATTGCTAATGTTGCCCAATATTTTGAACCTTTACTGCACCTCTTCCAAGATATCATCTCAACTGACAATGCTATACATGGCAGCAACTTTGGCTTATATACTCTTCACAAACCTTTTCCTGTATATCCGCATTTCCATCAATCACTGACAATGTTACTTCTGTACGTTAAAAACCCTATGAAGTATTTTACAAACCAACAAAACATAAGAAAAACTGAATTTCACTTCCCGTATCAACAGCAACACACATCTGAGACTGCAAAAGATGTTGAAACGTATAAAGGAATGCATTTCTACAGAACATAACTGATGGCTGTGCACAATACCATTGACAAAAGGAAAATGCAAGTGGGGCCCCCCTAGGGCGAGAAACTCAAGAGATCCTTCAGGCAGTAGAGAACCACAAACCACAGCACTACAATATACATATAATTAACGAAGTTCAAATACTGATTTAATGGTGGCTCATAAACTTCAAGATGTATGTTGACTAAACAAGGTGCTACCCAAAATATCCAAGAATTTGAACATATCACGCAAATCATTAGGGCTATGAACTTGTGCCGCTAGGTGCCTCTTGCTGTATCTTTCAACCATAAGTCAGCCAACTTGTGTCTTTATGAGTGTACGTGTTTCCGAGTTTTGGCTGTTTTCTTTAGTTTTCGTGTGTGTCTGCTAATATCAAAATGGCGGATGTTAAGGAACAAAGAGTATTAATTAAATTTTGCAGCTGAAACCCATCAAATGCAACATCAAGTCACTGCCGATCTTTTTTTTTTTTGACATTCGAGTAATTGTGCATAAGGAGTTTGTCAACCTGGTCAGACTGTAAATGGGACTTTTTAATGTAAGGTTTTGAGACGACCGAGGGAAAATGTGAGACACAAACAGCCTGAGATGTGGAAGAATGGAGACTGGTTGTGGCACCATAACAACGCGCCTGCACATGCCTCGCTCATTGTGAGGGAATTCCTGACAAATAGTAACATGACCTCTGTCCCCATCCTGCCTACTCACCCTGCGATTTCTACGCGTTCCCCAAAATGAAACTCTGGTTGAAAGGGCGGCATTTCTTGTCTACTGAAGAGATCCAAGAAGAATTGCAACAGGTACTAAATATGCTAACGCCAGCATACTTCAATCAGTGCTTGCAAAAAAAGGCAAAATCGCTGGGATCGTTGTATACAAGTCCAAGGTGACTAGTTTGAAGGTGACAGTGGAAATTAGGACTTAAGGTATTCATGCTATTACAAGCAAATTCTCGGAAATATTGGGTAGCCCCTCTTATACACTCTGTTAAAAATACAAAGCACAAGCAAAATCAAACATTTTTTTAACACCAGAAAATGCACAATATTATATAATTACAAAGTCAGTACAACACAGTACGTCCCAAACTTACACAGGTTAAAGTCACATGATCTGTAGATACAAAAATTCAGTACTCTTTTTGTAGCTTGGATGTTAATTCCTTCATTTAAACATTTTCAGCATGTTGACTTACATGTCATTAGTACCATATATGCAAACCTGAATTATTACACTCAAAAATAAGTGCAAATTCTGAGTCTTCTAGGGATAAATAAATGAATGTAATGTGCCTTTATTTAATTTTTAAATGAAGATTCTACAGCAATATTTTTTACTCTTTCTTATATTTTGTAAATTAATACTCAAGTATATAATCACAATGTCAGCGCTAACTGTATCATTAAATTTGCCACTTATTGGTGTTTGAAGTTTTTGCTGCAAATAGGGCTATCTTTTGCTCTGCCAATCCCAATTATCAATGAATCTAAATGATCTCTCCCCCATTTAATCCAGAGTAATGAGGTTTTACTCAATTATATGTCATAATATGCTATGTTCTGATAACACTCTTGTACATCCATTTATTTATTTTGCTTCTGTCAAAATCAATTCCACAATTTTCATAATATCATATATTTTAAGCTCTAAATATTAAATGTCTGTTTATATAAAAAAACATATCACACTTAGCACTTGAAGTAACAGAACAAATTTACCATGTATATTAGGGACGTACTGAACATAAAGCATGAGTACAGTTGTAACAAAAACTGAAAATGCAAAAACACATTCATCTGTTGTGTGTCATGTTATAAAAACACACACACACACACATTCCTATTTTATACTTATACATTGTCTGTGACTCACCCCCATCAGCAGAACACCAGACATCTCAACCTGTCGCTTTTTCTTGACCACTGTGCACCATCCCTCTACAGTTGCTGCTAAACACCTCTATACTTTTGCAGAAGGATGAAGGTTCTCCGGTGGTCCTGCCTTGTCTATGTAAGATCCCCCTTGCATCTCTCCAGATACTGTTACATCAGGACCAAAGACGATGTTCCTTCATCCCACATGTCCAAGTACTGCCACTAATAAGGGTTTGTTCTTTCCACCAGCACTTGCTTAACTCCTGTGACATACATAACCACAATTAGGGGAGTGCAGTCTTTGCTGACATGAGGGTGCTGCCTTTTCTTATGCCTCTGGGACCTTCAATGGGTATGGAACTTCATTCATGTCACCTTTCTGACACCCATAATTTTCAGAAGGCTCCCAAATTTTGTTAAAATTTTTAAAATTTGGGCTAAGGCATCCTGTACCTTACGTGCATGTTTACACTGCAAAACAGATGATACAAAGCACAGAAGGGTGCAGATGAGTTTTATGTTCACACACCAAGCAAGAGAATACATCAGGAAATGACAATTCCAACCCCAATCAAGTGGGAAAATCAAAAAAGGAAGCACAATTATTAATGCATTACAGCTTCACTAAGACATGATCAAACCTTCAACAAGGTGTCTCAAATAAGTATTAAATATTCAGAGTCTGTGTGCAGTCTTATTTATACAGCATGCCAAGCACATGTACCATATTACATTATAATATGTGGCCTGTCTGGTTCCATTTTTTCACATTGTTTCACAAAACAGCACAATTTTCAGAAACATGTAAAGAAACATAAAATGTGTTTTGATTTTCTCTACAGAAAAAAGTGTTCCATGCGAATGGAGACAGACAGAATGAAACTAATAGCTGCTTTTTGCAATTTTGCAGAAGTGCCTAACAGTTACAACACACACGTTCTGTACGTCCAGTCAAGTAAGTGTAAAGATCACCCCATAACATGCCATCACTGACACAGAAATATATCACCAATCGTTCTTAACCTTGTCACTAGACGGGAGTGGGTGGTCAATACCACACTCAGCCACATCACGACCAGGAAAGAACCTCCCCCAGTACCCATGACAAAGAGGATAGGTGGGCCCCTGGGCATAGATCATGCACAAAAATGTATGGATCATGTTACATACTGAAAGACAGAGTATGGTAATGTCCGTAACAGACTAGCAAGTTGTGCATTCCATAGAACTGCACTGTAACACACTAAATGCTATGCAAGCACATTCCAAACCAGAGTATACCCATCAGGTAAGCATTCAGCACCAGACAGCCTTCATCAATGTCTGATTTCTCTGCAGCCCACTTCTTACTTTCCAGAATGTCATCTATCGTTACCATACTGTGTCTTATCATGTAAGTGTTGGGCAAATTATGATTATTATAGGTATACTATATGTTTATAAAAAACAAAGACACTTAAATAAGTTACTGTATAAAACTACAATATTTAAACACAAACTATAAAAGCAAATAAATGAAAAAAGTATGGTTAATGAAAACTCATTATTCAATACAACAGTACAGTATGACCTCCAGAGAGGGCAGTGCCAATTTTATGACAAAAACCTTCATGCTTTAGGTTTCTGTGACTGTGCATCATGAGCAAATTGTAAAGAGAGAGAGAAAAAACCAACAAGATGCAACAATCAGATGTTTATTATCAACTTCTGTCTCAACATGTTTCGGGCATCATCATGCCCATCTTCAGGAGAACAAAGACCGTGTGCTACTGCATGTGGTGTGCAGATGGGCATCATCATGCCCATCTTCTGAAGAACAAAGACCATGTGTTACTGCATGTGGTGTGCAGATGGGCATGATGATGCCCGAAACACGAGACAGAAATTGATAATAAACATCTGATTGTTGCATCTTGTCGGTTTTTTCTCTCTCTTCACAAAAACCTTCATGTTTGTATACAAGTTGCTAGCACTGTCCATCAGCACAAGGATAACTTTCAACAAAAAAAGACAAGCACAGGAATACAACAAATGTGAGTACCTGCAGAACTAAACACATTCAATCCAATTATATGTGTTGTATGGCCACATCCATCAGGGGGAATAACATATATCACCCAGCTGAATGCTACTGAGTGGTTTATGTCATAATTCCACAATCAGTTATGAGAGTGGGAAAATGCTTGGAATGGTCACAGTTTCTACCAACCCTGGGTAAATAAGAAATAGAATGTAATGATGTAAAATAAAAATAACAACTCCAGGCATATGTTTCATCTTACTACATTCCATTATATTGTTCTACTTGGTGTAATTAATGTAGTACCCCTGGTTACACAATTTACTCTATTTAATTCCACTGACACTCCCACAATACAGTCTTTTCAAATTTCAAAGATAATTACTTATTTTTCTAATTTATTTTATCTTCCTTAGTATTTTTTTACTTTATATGAGCCTAAGGATGACCTTTTATTTTCAGGGTAAAAAATGTACCATGACATTATTCAACAATTCTCCACACTAGAAAGCTACATACTTTGTGAATTTTTAAGTCCCCATTAATTACCACTATGCAGTGAGCATATTATAGCAGTTGGGGTGTACCTACACCTTAACTATTCTACCTTATATGTATACGTTAAGCGCGCGCGCACACACACACACAGGGCATAATATACGTGTGTTTATAACTGAAAACTTCTGTATATTTTTACACGAGCCCACAGAATTCAAATACCGTAAAAGTTAAAATCTCAAATTAAGAGTACTACAGATATTAACTTTACTTTGGATCTAATCATGTGTACAACCCAATGATGGCTACCTGATTAGCCAAAACATGTACCTGTGTGTACTACCCATGAAGAATATGTTGTGTTTTGAAAGACTGTAAGTGGGTTTTATCTAAAATGCTAGCCTTTGAAACTACCCCCCAACTTGGCTGATGCTGACTGTATAAACTCACACACTAAATTGTGAAATACAATATTGTAATTGACAAAAGATAAATCATCAAGGGCATCTCTTCTCTGGGAAAATTTTAAGATCATATATTAACAGATGCTGATAGTGGAAACTTCATGGAACATTCAGTGCAATGAAAGCAATGGCAGTATCTAAAAAAAAAAAAAAAAATCCCTACAACCAACAAGATAAATGGAGAAGATGGGTTGAAAATGTACTATCTGTTAGACAGACAGGCTAAGAAAAAAAAAATTTTCCAGTGGTGTCAATGGAAGGCATTTTTTGTAGTGTGCACCAACTGCAGAGACCAATCACAATAAAAATTTCATTCACATTTCTCTTACAAAGTATATTTCCTCTGTTATCACCAATTACGCAACTTTCATTTTATAAATTGTGTGAGACATGAACAATCCGAATTCCAGCGATCTCTGCGTTAATTACGTCTAAATGGGGGGGGGGGGGGGGGACAAAGAAAAATTGTAAGTTGGTTTCTTCGGGCTATAAACCAAGAGCTAATACCCTAACCAAGGAGTTCTCTTTCATACACAAGATAAAAAACTCAATATTTGCTGACGCTATGATCATGTTTTCTATGAATGGAAAAGCCACGTGCTACACACGCAACGGATTCAAATCATTCAACATTACGAGTGCAGCATACACTTCGAGTTCTTTCATTTTGTGTTATTCTTGTGGCATCTGCAAAAGCATTACATGCAGTGCAACGACAATAATGCCTGCCTCTTACGAGCACAGACGAAAGGCAATAGCGTTTCTCCAACCGCCATTGACCAGCAGCGAAAGCGTGGGACTGAAACCCTTACGAATTTATCAGCTATTAACTGAATAATTCACAAATATAATTCTTCTTTATACACGTCTACACAACAATGCGTGAGAGAACATCTTGTACTTACCTCAGGTTTCTAAAATTGTAAAACGCGTGGGAATTTCGTTTCCACACAAGCGGGTGAATACAACGATAAATGATACACGGAGCACGAGAACCAGTCCTGTTAAACAAGACAAAAAGATTTATCTACCTATTCTGGGCTAACTCAAACATTTCTTGGTCTAAATATGAAATAAGCTGACAAAGGTAATTTTCTCTGGGCATACACGTTCAAAGAAAAAAATTGCTTACCTTTCAGGCATCCATTTCCAACCTTCGAAACACTTTCGACTTACGGCGTGATTTATATAAGACATACATTTCGACGAATTGTGGCTTTTATTTAATTTATAGAAGCACACAGCCACAACCACTCACCACCAACGAAACAACACACAACTTCGCAGCTCGAAAAGACTGAACATACATTACTAACCATTTACTCTATCTTATCTTGCACTGCAGTCTCGCAACGCAAAAGAACTGCCGCCAATCTTCACGCACTGTAATCTCTAACACGGGCCTTCACAATATTGTGCAACCTTTTGAAGCACATGAATTTATAAATCATAAGTACTAATTAATAAACAAATTATTACACAAAATGTGTCCCTGGTATGTACAACAGTACTCTCCAATATCAAATACTAATATTATGTGCCGGGTACATAATATTAGTAGAATCAGGGGAATGATTTTTTTTATTAAATTTGATATTGAAGAGTTCTATTGTACATGCCAGGGATACATTTTGTGTAATAATTTGTTTATTAATTACTATTTTTGATTTCTAACTTCATGTGCTTCAAAAAGAAGAACCTGCGTTCGAGATTACAGCGCGAAATTGGCATTAGTTTTGTGTGTTGCGGGCACAGATTATTACTTATGGGTTGCGAGACGAAATGGGCAGCAAAAAAGTGATATCTAAACGTGATCACAGGTACCACTAACTGGATGGAAGTGTGTGGAAGTTGCTACGCCGTAAGGTGCACATAGCAGCACAGGGAACGAAGAGGGAAACCTGGGCCAGTGCGATATGTTCATAAAGTTATAGAACAGATATATGACAACTTATTCATATGCCAAACAGCCAATTTTCGGTGCCAAATAGAGTTCATAAACTTCCACATACTGACACTAGTGTGATCACTGAATGTAGTACCATGCATTACAGTAGGAGTTGCCTTTTTTTTTTTGCATTTTGCAGTTTATGAATATGACAAAATTCAGAACTCGGTTTTTAATTAAGCATGCATTAAGCACATGAAGTGTTCATTATTGAGGGTTACACATGCATGAACGGTGTTTTATATTGGGATTGTAATATAATCTTTTTTTTTGTTTACAGTGCAAAGTTGTGGGACAAGAAAGTCGGCAGACTGTGCACAATGGAGGAAGCTGGGTTCCTGAAATACAAATTTTTATTTCAAGATCACTTCTTGCCGACAGACTTCATGACACCTGAAGGGATACGCCTGAACAGATTGGCAGTTTCCTGTGGCTTGGACTCAGCTTTACATTCCATCACACAGTCTTCTCCGCCCTTGTTAGCTACCCTTTCCAACCCACAACCCTCAGCAGTTAGTCCTCAGAACAGTAACCTTCCTGTCCTGCCACCCCTTCCATTAACCTCCAAATTGACTCCAGAGGAAAATAGCCTTCAAGTCCTGCCACCCCTGAGAACCTACAACCAGTTGTCTTTGTTCTCCACCCATATTGAGACTCCTCTTCCTATCCACATTGACGGTCCCTGTACTTCCTCTCCAACCTCTGTACCAAATCCTACACAAGCAGCAGCCAACATATTTTCTGTGGAAGACACCTCCTTGTCCCTCGGCTGAGATTCTTCCACTGCTTCTGACGGGGAATTCGTGTGCTTCAGTGACCAAAATTCTTCCTCAAAGCGTACAACAAGACATTCTCTGTTAAAGGAACTTAATTTGGCCATGTCAGGTTTGACACCAAGAAAACGAAAGCTTTATCAGAGAATTCGGAGAAAGGTGAGTGCCCTCTCTAAACTGAGAAGTAAGTACAGATCAAAGAAGTTGAAAGATCTCAGTGATGTGGACAGTGATCCACTGATGCAGGAAATTTCAAATTCTTTTAATGCAAAGGCTGTCAGGTTATTGGCAGCAATCGTTAGGATTAGTAGATGCAAGCCTAGGGGAAGGAGGTGGAATTTTGAAGAAAACATTTTGGCTGTGTCTCTAATTAAGCGTAGCCCAAAATCCTATATTCTTCTTCAGACGTTATTCCGTCTTCCATCAGGATGCACCTTGAAATCCCTCCTCAATACCGTTCATTTTAGGACCGGCATCAATACCCATGTTTTTGATGCACTTCATCACTCTCTGTAGAAAATGTCTGAAAAAAGACCGGTACTGTTGCCTCTTGTTTGATGAAATGTTGATCAGAGAGAATGTTTGGTTTAATCAGAAATTTTACTGCATTGAGGGATTTGAGGATCTTGGAAGTCAGAGCGGGACATGCAACATTGCAAATCATGCTCTACTTTTCATGGTCTGTGGTCGTCATCGGAAGTGGAAGCAACCGGTGGCCTACTACCTCAGTTGTGGAAGTACTAAGGCTGAGACACTTGTACAATTCTTGCATGAGGTTCTTGGTGCATGTCAGAATGTTGTACTGCATGTTGTTGCCATCTCTGTGTGATGTCGGTACCAACAATGTCAAGGCCATGAAACTGTTGGGTTCAACCAGAAGTGAGCCATTCTTCCAGTTTCAAAATCAAGCAATTGCAACAATATATGACCCTCCACACATCTTAAAGTGCACCCGTAACCTGTTTCTAAAATATGACGTGCAGTTCGAGTCTGAGCATTTGGACAGCTAGCTTCCTGTTATTGCTAAGTGGGAACACATTGAGAAGCTATACAAACACAACAAACTCTTCATGATCTATATGCTGTATAAGCTGACTGACACCCACCTGGCTCCTATCACTCAGTATGCCATGAAAGTGAACTTGGCTGCTGAAGTCATGATCCACATAGTAGCAGCGGGAATTTACGCTCTGGTGTCTTTTGGTAAAGAACAGTGTCATCATTCATTCTGTTTTCATAAGAAATAAAGTAACTTATTCTGTTGTAACTTGATATCTTGTTTTAAATATATTTTTCAAATTGGCCAACTGTGACAATGAAACAAGTGTGGAGCTGCTCACGTGTTTGTGTTTTTTGTAGGGGTGTTCAGCAGCGAGTACTTGCCTACGGCTGTGTTTGTTGAGGACGTCGACAAACTGTTTGATAGCTTCAACAGTGTGAAGCGTGCTGCCCCAGGCAAGGCATTGCGTAGCCTACTTAGTGACAAAAGTTCCCATATAGGTCACTGGACCAAGGCAAGTGTGGGAATAAAGAGCTGGATCTCCCTTAAGGTAAACCTGCCTTCAAGTAACGTACTCCATCACAGAGTGGGTGAATTGTAGATATTGCTGCTGTCCAGCAGGTGTGGGGAACGTTGAAAAGTGCAGGTTTTGACTCTTGAGACCCGAAGCCTGAATCAGGATCCCCATGAGAACACATTTGGTGTTATTTGTTTGCACTGTGGTTCAAACAATAACCCAACTGTGGGACAGTTTGTAGATGCCATGATGACTAGCATCATCAATGGCCTTGCGTATACAGGTCTGCGCAATGCAAACTGTGAGGGTGATGACACTGAGCATCTGGATAATCTACATTTCTTGCTCAAGGAATCTACTGCTTCTCAACCAAATCCATTGACAAGTCACGATGTCACGATGGGGGGACCCTTCATGATGGTCTTAGTGGCTCTCGCATTGCAGAGCAAGTGCAGCAGGAGGTGAAAGATGTTGACATGGATCTCTTCTCAGTAGCATATGTCATTGGCTTCACTGAGAGACGTGCTACGTGCTGTGAGGTGTGATGACTGCAAGACATGTCTCACATCCCCAGTGATGTTGTCAACCAATGCCTTCATATATTTCAGAAAGTACAGAGATGACGAACAGTCTCTAACTTATCCTTCTGAAAGATTAGTAGAGACTGTAAGTGCATGTGTAACTGTGTTGGAAGGTATGATGGCTGAAGTTGCTAACACATATTCAGTAGAAGAGAAAATTTCAGCTGCCATCAAGAACACCGTTGATTTTGGATGGATTCAGTTTTCTGGTTGTCCGCTTCACCACCAAGAGATACTTGATGGTATTGCATGGAGTTTTAGTAGATTATCTATTCCTTGGTGGTGCAAGCAAAGAAACAGGTCACTGATGGAAGCAAGCAGGCAGAGGGCTACAAGGAGGAAGATGAAAATTCTGTCGCACATGTGAGTCGGTTGAAAAGTAATGCCCCTTTTTTTTCCATGTATAACAAGTTTCTTTGGGATGCGTGGTTGACTTGTGCATCTCAGTTTTGTATATGTGTAAATACAGGATTAGTGCTATGTACCTGTACCATCCTTTGTGACTAATGTGTTTTTATAGCAAGTATGTTTCAAAATGATGTGTGTAACGTGAACAGCTCACCGCCTATCTATATCTTCAGGCAGACACATTTACTGTGCACCTAGACACAACTTTATTAATAATTTCTTATCAGCAACATGTTTCAGCTTAATGAGCCATCTTCAGGCTGAATACACAATTGTGATATGAACTATATATTACACTGCTGTGAGTGGTTTAGACGAGATATGTCTTACATCTTAATGGAATATTATAATAAGTAATATACATTAAATTGGTTTCCAGAATTTGTGAAGTCTGTAAATTAAAACAAAATTTAGGTAAAACCTTAAAATAATGGTGGTAATATGGAGAGTAGATGTTGAATTGTGGGCTAGATGGAGAAACTTAAAAGCAGTGAGGCAGCACATATAAATATTTCACCGCAGAATTGTGATAATGTGATATTTTGATGCTATATGTGAAGAATGTTTAGGTTTTTTGGATCAGAGGAAGCTGGCAAAAATGCAGTGGGTACAGGATCCATGCCAAAGTAATGTAGATAATTTGAACAGTGTAAGACGAGAAGTTAGCAGACGTTTCAGGAATAAAAAGAAGGAATATTTGAGAGCTAAAATTGAGGAACTTGAAGCTAACAGCAAGATTCACAACATTAGGGATTTGTATAGGGGCATCAATGACTTTAAGAAGGGGTAGCAGCCTAGATGTAATATAGTTAAGGATGAGAAAGGTGACCTAGTTGCAGACCCCCACAGTATTGTGGTTAGGTGGAGGAATTATTTCTCCCAGTTATTCAATGTGCATGGGGTTAAGGATGTT
>Ga0131853_10015963_pt1 | contig 13717 bp, 8 predicted proteins | sample TergutLab28metaG_FD_92764 | JGI IMG/M metagenome (GOLD analysis project Ga0131853, IMG submission 92764) | Labiotermes labralis P1 segment gut microbial communities from Petit-Saut dam, French Guiana - Lab288 P1 (version 2) (version 2) | ecosystem: Host-associated > Arthropoda: Insects >... | reverse complement strand
TCTTATTTTAAAATATTAATGTGTTTTTTTCACAAAATTTATTTTTTTTATAAATAAAAAAAAAAATAAAAAAAAACACTATATATATATATATATATATATATATATATATATATATATATATATATTTTATAACATTTGGCCTAATAATAGAAATAATGGCTATTTTATTTTCCTCTGTTTGCTTTAACAAATTCGTTTCAACCTTGATGCAAATAATTTGCGATTTTAAAGTGCCACAACGCCCAGATATATCTCCTTTTAAGCACATTCTCAAAATTTCGAAAAACGACTGATAGCTTCTTTATATCTGTTCGTCTATTCGTCTCTGTCTTTCCAACCGTCCGTCGGTCAGTCACTTCGCATGGAACAACTCGGCTCCTAATGGGCGGATTTTCGTGAAATTTGATATTTGAATACTCTTCGAAAATCTGTCGAGAAATTTAAAGTTTCATTAAAATCTGACAAGAATAACGGGTACTTTACATGAAGAATTATTTGCATTTGTTACTATGTCTCGCTCCGTTCTTCTTAGAATGGGAAACTTTTCGGGCAAAATTATATAGAAAACCAAAAAAAAAAACACACATTTTAGGTTCAGTAAATTTATTTTCGAAAATCATGCCACTTACGTGATAATTTGGAAAAATATTGTGGATCCGGACAGACCACAGATGACAAGATGACGCATTTGCATTTCATGCTGAATACATAAGGCTACAAATCGACACTCAGAATATGTAATAATTATTGCCTTTTCACTGCAACTATGTTTGCACGAAAGTGTTTCATTGTTATGTTATGCGTACATTGCCTTTCTTGATTAACTTCTGGGTGTGTTCCCCGAACATTACCGGTTTTTCGCACAACTCTCTGCTTCATATGCCGACGGCACGTGGTGCCCCAAAGCGGCCAACCATCTAAGTATCAAAAATGTTCAAAATTTTTGAACTGTGATGATTTACTGTGAGCCGGTACAGCCCAACTATCACGGACGCTAACTGAACGTGTGGTTGCTCTACACTCGTACTCGTACTTCACACAGTACTGAACATATAGAATTAACATAAAATTACATTGTAGTTATTCTGAGATACACACACTGTGTTTATTTTAAGACACAGAAGGCATTTTAATACCGTAATGTGAAATCGCGCAACCTGGAGTGCACGTGTCAGGTATCTCTACATTTGTAACACAATACAGACAACATGTTACTGCATTCAAGGGTGTAGACGGAAGACTTGATGAAAGGGATTAAAGACTAACAACAGATAAGCAGCAGCAGCAGCAAAGTCCGATGTTTTCGGACTGAACTGCCAGGGATAATTTGCGTCCATGCGTGTGTATGTTATAGACTGAAACATTTTAGTGACGGTTTAAAAGGCGGAATCTTTGGAAAGTTATTTTTATTTTGCTTCTTCGCTCAGTATTTTCTTTCTTCCCTTGCTTCGCTTTCGTCATTATAAAACGCTTAATTTAAAAATTTCAGACTGTACCTTTACAGTTCCGTACGTTTTGTGTCCCATCGGGTTCCACCACTTCTATTTTGTCATTAAAAGTTTTTATACTTATGAATAAAAATGAAGTATGTTTCACATATCAGGAGGAAATTGTCAACAAAACTCTTTTCTTCGTTTGACATCTCGGAATACTTGATGGTGATGGAGATCGGAAATAATAATACGGAAATGACAGTATGTCAACTGTTCTTTTGGTGTCTCCCTCTTCATTTATTTCCTTATTTATCTTCTGTTTCAATTATAATTTTAATTTCGAACAACTGAATAACTTTTCCTGACTCATTTCTCCGCACAAACACACAACACATTTCTTCCTGTGAATCATAACATTTCAAATATCGCGGCACACTTAAACATTCTTACCAGCAGGTTTATCCATACATTTTAAAGCTTTGACATGAAAAGTGGAAAAGATGCAAAACTACATAACAAGGATATTTCCACCTTGTTAGTGTTAGTAGGAGAAATAAATTAATGAACAATAAATTATTAGATTTGAGGGCGAACTGAGAGCAATTTGGGTGTGATATTCGAGTCTTCTTGGATATGACGCAGTATAGTTTGATCAATACTTGACGATATTTCGGAGAAAGCTCTATATACGATTGTAACGGTCTCATATGAAAGAACACTTAAATGTTTGCCAGCACTGCTAGGAGAAGATCAAATCTAGCAGCATTTTTGCACTAAGGAGATAATAGGAGAGAGACGTAAGGTTAGCAGATTCCTCCCGAAATGTATTTTGAATTTATTAACTCTGCAGATTATCACCCATGGCAGAAGCCCCAAGTGAGCATTTGTGATGACGATAATTCACCTACTGGTTCCATAACAACAGGACGCCTTCTGATTAACGGACTGATTACCGAATACTCAGCAGAGTCAAAATTACGTAAACTTTGCTTTGAAAATACCTCTTCCATGTCTCCACCAATTATCATAGGAAATTCGCATTCATCCTATAATTAATTACTCATTCTTTGTATAGATCTGACTTAAACAAAGGTGCAGCTAAAACTGAAAGATTCTTGGGGATGAGAGAAAAGTGTTTCTTTTGATCTGTCACCATTAAGAACAAAGTTTAATTAAACTCATTTAACATTTTAAAACAAAGATCGGCTTCTAACTGTGACATAATATAAATTGTAATGTTATTTCACATTTTCAGTGTGTTTAAGTCCTGAAGGGTGGTTAAGGATAGAGGTAAAATGTCTCAATGACATGAAAGACTACACAGATAAATCTGATGGAACAGAGCACAGAAATTCACAAGTTTGTCATACTGTAGTTAAATGAAATAGTCCCACGTTGATTCAACAGACAAGCTCGGTTTTAATTTCACAAATTACATACGAACTTAAAATATTCAAGATTTGTTTAAATGCAGATACGGCCTCTGTGCATTGTACTTCAGAGGCGTGCTTGTTTACCTCCTACCTCTTCGCCCCTCTAACCAGGTTTACGATTTTATAAGTTGTACAAATTTAAGCATAAACATTTTTGCATTTAAGAAACTAAACACATTTCATTAAACAATAACTGGGTGCTAAGCATATTTGATACAATTTGTACACATGAAATTGTCAACTCTCATAAATTACAAGCGCATTTTATAAAAAAATCAAGGAACAACATTTATTAGAAGATGCAATATCATCATCATCTGAACTACATATTAATGGTTAATATGGGAAGTTTTAACTTGTAACCCCGATCGTACAATGACCGATCAAAGTACTTAATGCTTCTTCTTCTTCTTCTTTTCACAAAAATTACAGTACCAAAGGCGTTTAATATAACTTACCTACAATTTTTAAATGCAAAAACGCCAAGATTTCTGTTCTGTACATATTTTGTAATAAAGGAGGAAAATTATTTTTTTTTATTCTGACAATTTATACGCTACCATTTTCAAAGACCAATGCAAATTTTGAATTTTAAAATAGAAATAAGGGCGAAACCTTCCATTCTCAGTTTTGGAAATAATGAAATTGACTCTGAGAACGAGGTGAAACAAAATTGAATATTCCAGTCTTCTGAGATGTTCTGCCATGACGACTGATATACAGTTACTGGCGTCTATATCTGGACGTGGATGGGAAAATAACACTGACAGTTATCGGAAAGGAATAGTGAAAGACGATGAAAAGCGAGTTCGTCTGAGAGAAGACAGAGGTCTCTGATGGGCCGTCGCAAAATAACAAAGCTTTAGTTTTCACAAAACGCGGGAGTTTGAATATCTAGTGCATTAGTACCAACTTTACGTAAGACTTGCATTCTTAAGGTGGCACGTACTGAGATGTGACCTTCTTGGTTGTGAAGCCGTGCAAGTCTGTCAGATTATGCATGCTATTAATAAGAGCAATCTGAGTGAATAACCAAGACACTATACGCTTGATTATCAGCTTAATTAGGGACTTAATTATGAGCTTCATTTTCTCTTCATTACCCCCATTATTATCAGATTATCAGCTTTTTATGAGTTTTATTACAAACTTTATTGTAAATTTTATTATCATCTTATTAGCTTATCTGTTCAATTGCCAGCTTGATTATCAAAATTATTCTCGGTTTAATTACAAGTCAGATTATCAGTTTCATTATCTGCAGGATTATCCGCTTAATTGTCATTGACTTGGTTATCATATTTATTATCACTTTTATCATAAACCTTAATAAAAATTTATTTTCATGTGGATTATCAAATTATTATCGTTTTCATTGTACTATTCATTATCAGTTGTATTATAAACCTTAATATCAACTCAATTGTCTTCTGGTTTATCACCTTCAATAAAAACTACATTATCAGAAGCTACCAGCCTCACCAACAACCTGATTATCAGCTTATCAAACAAAGAACTATGTTCTATATAATCCTTCTGCGATATGAACAATCCATCATCCTTTATTCTAACAAATTGCTGTAGTAAGTAACTAACTACACGAAACACGATATTTGTTAAGCAGTCAATAAACGTTCTCGTGTCAAGAAATTGACTGCTATTTTGCACATCATAATTTCCCATAGTCACCATTACAAATCGTCAGCAAATCTCAGCACTAATTAAGTTTACCACATTACATTGCAGCTATTTGAGAAGAATATCTGCAAGATCCTGTACAGTAGACTCCTCATACAAGCTTTGTTAAACAAAATTCCGAATACTGTACATGCTTTATGACCTACAGGTCTCACATCGTTAGCAAACTACGGTATAGATCTCTTAAATAAATGAGATACATTTATCATATCAAAATGAAAATACCTAATTTAATGCAAAATATGTGAAATCTGGTGTTTGAAAGATGACGAACATCCGTATTGTGTGTTTCGGTTTAAATTATTGTGTGTTCTTTCAGGTGTTAGTTTTGCTTTTAAAGAAATAAAATAGTGTAACAGTAGGCAACCCTATCGTGAAGAAAAAGGCAGGTCAGTCATACAGTATGATAGTACGCATGTACCGGACCACACGGTGTCACGACACAATTCCACAAATTACTGCAAAGCAAAATTGCAATATGTTTCAGCAGTAAATCACGAAGACGTGTGGGGGAGATGTTCCACGCAGTCTCAGCCTTGGCACTGGCTGGTGGTGCGATGTTAGCCCCACTTTCATAAATTTTACCCAGGTGAACTTCCGTAGAATTTAATGGGTAAGTCCAGGATACAGTTCAAAAGAGATTTATTCCTGCCCCTGCCAAAATCGAACTCTGGTCAACCAGCCTGCAGCTAGTCTTTGCAATCTCTGAAATATTCCACTTCATCCAACGTGTTCGGTTTTATCATAAAACGATTCATTTTTCGTACAGTTTCATGACTGAACATTAACTAGCTTACTCTTCCTGCAGAATTTAGTTTCTAAATCATTCTCACTCGCGTAAAGAGACTGTTGATAGACAGGTAACGAGACATCCGTCGTCGATATAGTGAATAACGCGTGGGTTCTACGACAGAGGAACTTTGTGTTCCCGGCAAAGGCTAGATGTTGACCTTCTCTCCGAACCTTCTGTATTCCCTGTGGGTTCCACACAGCCTCTTACCTGGGGCCCAGTCACCAAGCTCAACGTAACCGAGGCCTGCAGCTGTTCACTCACTTCAATTTACTGTCGAAGATAAGAATTGCTGGAAATATAACTCCATTCCTACCTACGCCTTCATACCGTGAACTGAAGCTTTAATAACAAAAATGATGACAGACGAACATAGAGCGATGGTCATTTGGCCAGAAACCGGCTGCTCTTTGCAGTTACATAACGAAACTGAATTCCTTCTAATAGTTCTCTGGGTTCATAACTTGACTTCTTTTTTTTCTGTAGCCCTTCGACCCTACTGTTGGTCACGGCCTCCCTTTACGGGGCTTCGCAAACACACCCACTCGACACACCACCCTTGGTAGGACTCCTCTGGACGAGTGATAAGCCCAACGCACAGACGTCTACCTGACAACACTCAACACTCACAAGTGACAGTATTAGTGTTCCCCGCGGGATTCGAACCCACAATGCCAGCAAGCTAGCGTAGGCAGACCCACGCCTTAGACCGCGTGGCCCTTGGGATCGGCTCTGTTCCCTTTACAAGCAATGAATGAATGTTAAAATAGTGACTAGTCTACGACTTGGTTGACTGGAGGCCTTAAGATTTGGGTTTCATACAAGTGTGTATATATAAATATATATGTATTTGTGTGTGTGTATATATATATATATATACATATATATATATATACATACATACATACATACATACATACATACATACATGCCTTCATTACATCAACCATACTGTAAATTTGCAGGAGCATATAACTCGGTCGTTCCACAACAATTCTTAGGTATTTATTTATTTATTTTTTCATTCATTCATTCATTTATTGTCGGGGTTTTAAGTACTGAAATTATCTGGCAAAGTAAGGTACCGTACCCTACTGTCATGTTTCTCAGTTAGCGGTTCAAAATACGTTCAAAAGATGTTACTATCTCTCTGATATATTGTCATCAGTGGAGAATATTATGAAAGTACATTTGTCAATGCGATTTAGTATCCGGTTATGATGCTAATATGCGAAATCATTTTGAAAATCTTGTTAAACTAGTTTTTTATTGAATACATACAACATATTTTAAAGCCGGAATGCCCTAGTCAGTATAGTGAGCAGGCTGCCCTGTGCAACTAAGAAATAATGATTTGATTCCCGGTGGGGCAACAGATTTCTCTCTGGTCGATTGATTCCTAGCTGGGGTTCAGCGGAACGGAAGGGATCAGCAACACTTCATTAAGAGCTCCGTAAGAAATGGTGAAATAAACACGCAAAATTTCTGTAATTTTAAAATAAGGTGAAAAATTTCAAATATCTCATGAAATACACGAAAATATGCTTCTAGTTCTTCCTACAATATAAGCTTCTAATATGTATGTATGTAGGTATGTATGTGTATATATCAGATCTTCACAAAAACATTTCCTTGACAACGATGTAGCAGCGACTAAATTGCACATTTCAGTGACAGATTTTCTGGACTGTACAGATTTTCATAGGCTGAATTTCCTCGGAATACATAACATTATTTCAGGTTTTCCTTTCTGGAAAAAAATAGCTGGAAAACACTGCTCAAATTCAAGGCGTCCAGACCGGTCCAGATGACCACCCAGCCTCTTGTCCAATGGCAATGTTATTGTTTCACGGGATTAGAGTAGCAGGGGCGAGAAGTTCATGAACTCACCTCTATCTAACGCTAAGTATAAAAATGAGTTTATCAATATATCCACACCACATATGCATTCCAACGTGCACAATGAAATCTTCCCTTTTTGGGGGATAACTTTTCTTTTCTAACCTTACTAATAATATAAGTTACGCATAGCGAGATATGCGTTTTAATTATAAAGACTGTACCTTACTGTCGTGTGGATGAACAGACCACATTGGAAACAATTCTCCTTTTACTTCTTCAAGAAAAAAGAATCTAGTATATTAGAATAATTTCTTCTCCAACAGTTGTCTTGATTTGAAGCTGAAACGTAATAAGGATTTCTTCTCTTGTAACACTTTTTGTCACCTTAACGTCAATGTCTCCCCTTCTATCCCAATTTTCCTGTTTCCTTTTCTATTCTTTTTTTTTTTAGATATTTGTCTCGTTAGTTTGTCTTCTTGGTTTAAAATCTCTTTTCCTTATTGTGGGTTTAATAGGATTACGTTACAGTGACTAGATTTATAAAGTGAACCTAATTTTTTAACTGAGAAAATGGGTAGAAAATCAACGCAAAGGACTTACCGAAATCCGTCACGAAACTGAAAATGTGTACTTCAGTTTTTTGCTAATTAGTAGGGCGTAAATGTTCTGAAGATAATTGCATAACTTCACAATGTTCATACTCAGCGTTCCATCGTAAGACTATACTTTTCGTGTCACTGTGGCAGTGAGTTAACTTCTACATAAAACAGCTGCGTTTTAATAATTAACAGTAATTAGTGATTTTTATGAAATAAAAATTCTGATCTCTCTGCCGTGGAGCTCAAACATACCTAATTGTAATTACTCCAGTATCGTACTACTAAAGGCTAATTAGAATCGCCAGTAAAGGCAGGGTTTTCTTTATTATTTCCAGTTTACATAGAGAATTTTTACAAGATTAGAGTTGTTGTGTTTGCGCTTAACATACAACACTCATCTTGTTGGTTTAGCATATTACGTCACAAAGCACTGTTGTATGTGACAGAAATGTGCAAGTATGATGGCCTAAAAAATTATCGCTTTGTCGGGGGTGATTTTTGTAGTCTGGTAGAGAATATACAAAATAGCGGCTCCAGGTCTAGAAAACAGAGATTAACGCTGTGGGGACCCGTTGCGCTGACCACGTGACACCCCTCTATCCGCAAAAGTTGGCACTAACTTCGCCGACCGGCGGCCGCTCTGTCGGTATAGTTCGCGTGCGGACTAAGGCCACGGAGTTTAGTTTAGGTAGAGAATAAACCAGCGTTTCGGAAAAAAAATCACATTATTGTGGCAACAGGTTACAACCATATGTGGTTATCTGCAGGCCAATTAAATAAAAAAATGTGAACACACTAAAAATACATAAAAGTGTATGCCAGATGAATTGAGATCTGAATCCATCTGAAAAATACTTTTACGTATTTGGAGTATGTTTACATTTCTTTAATTTGGTTGGTCTCAAGATGGCCATCTACTGTCCAAATATTTTGCCATAATAATGAGACAAATTAATATCAATAATAAAGTTGTGATGGCAGTGAAAAGTGCCATTGATTGGTTCTTCTACAGTTGGTAATACTTCGGTTCAGTTGAAAATATCTGCTGAAGAAACTGAATGTAATACTGAAGTTCCTTTCAACAACTAACCTATTTCTAAAATTTCGTAGCGATGAAAAAGCGAACAGCGTGAGATAGCAAACAGATTATGTTAAAAATTTAAAATTACTTTGGTTGGTATAAATACCAGCCTGGTTTAACAATAAACAAGACAGGTAATGTATGCACAACGTAACGCTGTTGCGCGTTCGCATAACCATTGTTGCAATAAAAGCTCAACAATGTTTCCTTTGTTTATTTTTAGTTACATGACATCTTTAACAATATAAGAGTAATGATTTTTGAACAAAAATGTTTTATGGCGAATTAGATTGACCGGCAGTAATAAAACGTACTTAGGTCTTATTTATGGGCCGGGTAGCTCGGTCGGTATAGCGACTGAGCTACGGGCTGGACGGTCCGGGATCGAATCCCGGTGGGGAAGAGACTTTCCGCCCGTCCAGACCGGCCTTGGGACCCACCCAACCTCCTGTTCAATGGGTACCGGGTCTTTCCCGGCAGTAAAGTGGGGCCGGAGCGTGCTGGTGACCACTCATCACCTTCTAGTGCCGCGGTAATGGAAGAGTAGCGCTATACCTCTACTCCCCCTATGGGCAAAACCGGCCCTGTAACGGGATCACTTTACCTTTACCTTCTACTTAGGTCTTGTTTAAGGTGTCCGGTGTTTCTGTCCGATATTAACAGAATATGGACTTGTAGGACACAGTTTCTTAACAGCCCCAACATAATATTTTACTGTAATCGGTCCATTGCGAACCATGTTACTACATTCAGACAGACAGACGGACAGCGTCTAAAAACTTGTATTTTACTAGGCAATGTACGTACTTATTTAGTGTGACCTTCACAGTAAATAATGATTATATCTCTTAATATTTTTGAAAGACGGGTCTTTGTAATGGAATTAAATTCTGCTCACCATGAGGCACGGATTAAATTTTTATACAAATAGAGGTGAAATTCATACTTCAACGGGTTAAAGCATAAGTTGGATTCTACCCAAATTAAATCAGTCGTTTTTATTCCGCTATCAAATCCCAGCATGTATTTGACATCTTCTGTGTGAATTGAGTAGCCCAATTACAGTGCGGTCACTTGCAGCAAGTGGATTATTAATCACGTTCAATTCAGAAACTCGAGTCGTACTTGTCTTCGAGTTCCCCTCGTGTTTATGTCGAAAACGACGAAGGTTGCAACGCACTTCTCCTTTCCTACCGTAGCGAGAAGAATGGACGAGCAAACATAAAATATGACCACACCAACAGTACCATCTTGAACTTAAATTCAAGGCAGCCTTTTCTACAAATTTCGGAATAGGTAAGTATTTCGGTTTTCAGAGAATTTGCTTAATGCAAGTACCGACAAATGACCACGGGAAAGTGCGATTTTTTTTTCGAAAATTTCCCAGATTTTGAGCCCATTAAAATACATGCAAGTGTCTAAGTCAAGGTGCCCAAGTGGCCAATAAATTTACATTTTGATAATTTCCAACTGAGCCCCAGACGAAAGATACAGCGCCACTACTCCCATTCGGTCACTCCTCCAGTAGAATCTCCCGTCCTTTCCATGAAAGTCAAGGTCTACTTAATACACATTTTCTATGCAGTTTACTCGTCTCGGACTGAAATAAAATTCAGAAGGTTAAGTCCTCCAAAATCTGGTACCTTTGTAACGATCCACATGACCAAAAGACTGAATCTTCCACTCAAATAAGGTACTTCAGAAGAGATAAATAGTTTTTTTATGTGAATGAAGACTGCCTGTAATTACATCCCAGAGACACCAACTATTTATCTAGTGCGTCGCCATTTAATTTTCTTCAACTTGGGTGGAACTAAATGTCTGCGCAACTAGGGCCGTCATTAGACCCAGTGGCGACCCTTCAGATGACGCATGAATGAAAGGACACGCCGATGGTATGAAAACTGACATGGGAAAGCCAAAATACGCGGAGAATAAACTCTACCAGTGGCACTGTGCCCACCACAAATTCGAAATGGACTACCCTGTGCACGAACCTGGAACTGCGCACTGAAAATTCATAGACTAACCGCCAGAGGTTCGGCACGGCTTGTCCATGTTGTAAGTTATGAACAGACTTGGGTCCTCAAGTATTTTGCTAGCAGCATCATCTACGAGCTAAACATATGTTCATCAATAAAACATCTAAATAACTAAATTTCTAATCTCGATGCTCGTTTACAGCCCTCTCCTGCCCTGTTTAAAATTATATTAGCTTACTAAAATATAATTAATATATATATAATTCTTATTACAATAAACCCCTCTCTAACCAAACACGAGGTTTTATTCTGATTATATAGATCGAGGTGTCCATAGACGACTCAGCTATTTTCTAAGTCTTGGGACATTACCATAAGTGGACTATGCCATTAAAGAAAAGAGCAATAAAATATGTAAGAATTTTATTATTATTCTAAATATGTAAATTCGAAATAGATGTTCTTTTCACAGGAAGAAGCAGTGCCTTCCACAGCAGAGACGCGTATTTCGCTATGCTAAATAAATAAATAAATATTAAAATTTTGAAAGCATTGTTATCAAAAAAGAAAACCAACGACGCTGGAATGGACCAAACCTGAGCCTAAACGGCAAGAAGGCAACTAAAGTCTAACAAACCCGATCAAGTGAATGAATGTAATTGTTAGGATCCCAGATATCAAATTTTTTATGACGGTGTAAAAGGAAAGTACACAAAGTCCAAGGTAATAAATTGCTTATTATGCATAATCGAGAACGTTGAGAGTCCTAATTTAATTCAAGTATGAGTATAAAAATAGTATCACAGTCGGTACTGTCATATGGGCCAAAGTGCTAAGAACAAAATAGAATTAAAAGGAAAGGATGGCTGAAGCTGAGGAAGCAATTCTTCTGGCATGTTATCAGTCGATGCGGCGTAACATGCTAGAAGACTCGAGTCGTCAGCAACCCCGATGGCAGAACCTCGGTCTCGCAGGCCCGAAACTTCTCAAGTTCTGTTTTCTGTGCAGATCAGTAAAAGTAGTTACAATGTATTTCAAGAGGTGTAAAGGTACTAGAAATTAATTATGGAATTATTATTATTATTACTATTCCGAACTATAAAAATAAATTCTCTAATGATGTCGATAGAAATTATATTAAAAGAGCTGAAATATGGTCCACGAGGGAAACATAAAATTGCAGTTACGTGGAAGGATGTCTACATCACAGTATATCACAGTATAAACGAAGAGGACACTTGGATTTATCTTGCAGATGACAATATTCTGAAGGAAGGGAAGGCATACGAAACATAATCTGCGTGTGTTTTGTGAAATATGAGGTTCCCACAGCGGTACTGATGAAGGCAGGCTCTTCTGGGCTACAACGACGTGTTGTCGGTTCGTGTTTGACGTTCGGAACATCGTATTGCCTTCGTCATCAGGGGCATTCAGTCTAGGAGGGCATAAATTTAATGTTTCCTCTTATAAACATTCTCACAAAACGACTAGGTCTTTGGGGCCTATAATTACGTAACGCCTGCAGCCAGCGCCATCTATTGAGCTCGTGGAAATTTCTCATTCACAGTAGTTACATGGACAGGTGTAAGTTTGGGAAGTAAGTTTCATTTGCTTCCAATCATTCGTTCATGAATTACAGACAAAAGCGATCTAGAATTCTTTATGATCCACTCGGTATTTGAAAACAGCCTGAGTCCTCAGACTCCACTACGACGAACGGTAGAATTATTAAATGCGCGGGAAAGAATTCAGAGGTACAGGTTTCAGACCTGCATCCGTGCAGGCCTACTATTTCGGCACCTATGTTTAAGGACTCAAAAAACTACAATAAAATCCCTTTATAATAACAAATTTGAATCGTGATATCTTTACTAAACAGCAGATGTAACGCACACTCGAATTCCGTGTTCGGTTCTTACAATACAAAATAAAATGGTTCACATTTTGAGACAAGATGCATACTGAGAACTGACATATAGGACTATAAAGAATGTTACATATATATATATATATATATATATATATATATATGTGTGTGTGTGTGTGTGTAATTGTCTATGGTTTTTTGTGTACGGGCACGTACAGTGAGTGCCATAATTAATTTTAACAGCGGGACATACCTGCAACTCACGGAAACTTCCTCTATTACGTACAGAATTTCGCTTTTAAGACAATGCATTCCGCTTCAGGACAAAGCTCTTCCAAACAATGTCAATATGATATTTGGGCAATTGTTTTTAATCTGCTTATAGAGAGGCACGGCATGACGTGGGATACCGACCAACTTCTTTTGCCATGCTTACTTTATGTCATACATATATCTCGAACAAAAGAAATACCAAAGACATGCAATTCTCAGAACCTACCTGTAGGTTTAACCAACCTTGCGGTAGGACATGCATCATGTGCCTTTTTGCTCCATTCTTATCTTCAAGACTTTGGTCTGCTCCTGCAAATCGGCAGAGAAATTTGGAAGAAGGAGAGTATCTCAAATATAGGCGTAACTTCATGCATCTATATTCCTATTACAAAAAGGCAAATATAAAGATATAACAATAATACGAATGTATATTATTGTGATCACAATAATATATGTTTGTACGTATATATATATATATATATATATATATATCTTAATATTTCGATGACTTTATTATCATATTTCCTGAAGCGCCGGTCCCAGTGGCCGCGCGGTCTAAGGCGTAGGTCTGCGGCCTCTCGCCTGCTGAGATTTGGGTTCGAATTCCACCGGAGGCATGGATGTTTGGTCTGTTGTGAGTGTTGTGTTTTGTCAGGTAGAGGTCTCTGCGACGAACTGATCACTCGTCCAGAGGAGTCCTACCGATTGTGATGCGT
>Ga0131853_10015956_pt1 | contig 13720 bp, 11 predicted proteins | sample TergutLab28metaG_FD_92764 | JGI IMG/M metagenome (GOLD analysis project Ga0131853, IMG submission 92764) | Labiotermes labralis P1 segment gut microbial communities from Petit-Saut dam, French Guiana - Lab288 P1 (version 2) (version 2) | ecosystem: Host-associated > Arthropoda: Insects >... | reverse complement strand
ATAGCAAATTGTTATATTGGCAAGGGGGTTGAAACATGTTGCTATGTTAATTGTTTCATAACTTAACTTCGCACCTCTGTGTTGTGTACGACGGACAATAAATAGCAAATTGTTATATTGGCACAACAGGATGGATAACCTTCAATTTAAAGCTCACTCCAGTCAAGTGCACTCCATCAATCTATATAAAAAATGGAAAGTCAAGGTACCGACACAGAAGTACCTTGTAAGATACCATATTTCATAAGCCTGAAGTTGACCCCAAGGGGTTGAAACATGTAGCTATGTTAATTGTTGTATAACTTAACTTTGCACAAACCTCTGTGTTGTGTATGATGGACAATAAATAACAAACCCCTTCTCAAGGTTACAAAACAGATAAGAAAGAGATGCTGTTACAAATGTACACCAGGCTGCAGGCTCGAGGAGAAAGGGACTTGCAAAAGCCACCGTTTTGTAACTGGTGCTACCAGAGAAGGGAAGGGAGTGAACGAAGTGGAAACCAAAATTGCAGCACGAGCACAAGTTGGCACAACACTATCGCATAATCAGTTGCAGGAGGGAAGGGACGCACACAGAGGCGTGTCCTGTCCCTTCACAGACTGCTCGGTTTCAAAGCTGTGTATTCTAACTGGAATGTACGCACTGTCTGTGCTGATCACTGTGTATTAATGAAACTCAATGTAGTGCCTGTAATGGTAAGCTGCTTCATAGTGCTTTTGGATTTAACCTTTAAGGGCCAGGGGTGGATCCTATATGTATAACGTCAATAGCATACGAACAAAAAAAGATATAAATAATGGAATACATGGCATTTTGTGGGAGAAAGAAAGCACATTGTGCAGCAGTGTTAAAAATGCAGTAAGTGTCCCTGCTGTCTGACTACATAAAATAAGTTTTTTGGAGGTGCTGTGTTACGCAGCTCCCATATATCGGACACTACAGGCTCTTAAAGGTTAAGAGCCTGTAGTGTTCAGAACCCCGCGGTAGCACAGTGGTTAAGGTGCTGCGCTACAAGTCAGAAGGTCACTGGTTCAATTCCAGATGGTGTCATTTGAACTTTCCATTGACATAATCCTTCCGATCGCACTATGGTCCTGGGGTCGACTCACCCTCTAACAGAAATGAGTACCAGGTTTATTTCCTGGGGGTAAAAAGTGGCCAGTGTGTAAGGCTGACAACCTTACCACCATCCTGGGCCACTGTCACGTAATCTGGGAACCTTAACTTCTTTGTATCCATACCTTGGGCCTGTAATGGGATTGATTTACCTTTACATTATTGATCAGAATCCACAACAAGTCCTAGTAAACACAAAACTTTGGAAGAACTCATCAAGGCCTGGAAACACATGCTTGCTTTCATAGATACAGAACTCGAATGTCCAACATCTGCTGCACAAAAGACAGCTACAGACCCAATCAAGGGCAGTTTAACCTAGTCCACCTACTCATATATTGACATGTTTTTATACAATTCATTTTAACATTATCCTTGCAACTGCATTTCAGTTATCCAGTGAATGGCAGGACAGCCCTAGTCAGGTAGACAACAAAAACTCACCGCCTTCCGCTGAAGAATCTTGTCAAGACGCCAATAGTCTCCATCCACAAACGGCCGTTTCATGTAGATCTCGGGGCTCAGCCACCAGTCAGCGATAAAGATCTCCTCCTTAGCGCCTTCCAGAGCATCTGCGATGGCACTCATGTAACTGCTGCCGTCCACAAACCAGCCAGCATCCACGGACAGACGTTCAGGAGCAAACGAATTGAACCTGTTCTTCTGAATGAAATCCCGAGCTGCCGCAACACACCAAATAAAATGAGGAATAAAAACCGGAAGGGGCAACATTTTAAGACAAGTTCAAACAATATTTAACAATCAGTTCGTACTGTGCAGAAATGTGGGCAGGGATACTGCAGTTGATACAGTGACTCACTATGAGTTGGACAACCTGCGGGAATAAATCCTGGCGGGGGCAAGATTTTCTGCACCCATCTAAAAAGGACTTGGGGATACTGGGTAATTCACGTGGGTAAAGCAGCTGGAATATGACAACCACCCACACCCCTCCAATGCCAAGGTTTATGAAAGAATAGAGCTATACATCTACTACCCTTCTGGGCCTTCATGGCAGGATGTAGGGTGAATTTTACTTTTGCCTGTATGTCTTACCATGTGTAAGACACATTTTGTCACAAGTTAATGCTGGTTATGGAAGTAGTGATGAAACCTCTTGCTCTGAGAAAACAGAACACACATATACACCGAATGGGTAGAGATTTTAATACTGAAAGTACCGGTACACACAAAACCACAGTGGTTTAGAGTGTTAATAGAAATGTTAGCAACAAAAAGATTAACTTGCAGTTTCTGAATGACAGAACATGTTTCATATCCTATTTGAAGACAGACAAAATTATAATTGTGTACACTTCAATACACAAACTTCAAATAAGACACAGAAAGAAAAGAAAAGGTTCTAAAAATAACCACTGTGTGATGGCAGCACGGCTGTTTCCATACAAAAAGCAATAATGATCTTGCACATGTTCTATAACGTTCAACTAAGAGGTGAGACCACTCACCCTGGTTGTTGGCGACATCCTTCAGGTATGTGATCCACTCCGTTTGCTTCCGTTTGGTCCAGCATTTGATAAAAATTTGACTGTAACAAAATACTGCATCAGTGATAAAATGGGCGGTCATGATAGCAGGTTCTCTGCATAGCAATCACGTATGTGTGAACAGTTCACACTTGGAACAACTAAACAGACTGTCAAGAAATTTAATACGAATGTGATACATCACACTATCATGCCTGTTCAGTCTAGGACAAATTTTGTGTATTAGTTTTTGAACACATTTGTAGTTTTATGTTCTTGTGCAAATTTTTGAGTTGCATCATGGCAGCGTCAATCTTACGGGTCTACATGATAAAGCTTATGATTTTGCAGCGGCGAACGTGACTTTTGCACACGCCACGCTGCTGACTTACTGTCACATGCCTAGTGGTGTGATCTTTATCAGCTTCGAGAATGTTCTTTTAGCTGGGTCGGGGTATGCAGGCTAGAAACGTTGATCCTGTCCTTCTTTGTTCCAAGTCAGCTCAACTTGACACGCCATGCCTCAACAACATGTAAAAGCTTGCGTCCTGCAGAGGCGGACGCAAGCCTACACAATACTTCATTTGCACAGGGCAATATGCAACAGTTATGAGAATCGTTGTGTTAATATTTCAAGTAAAGGTAAGGTGATTCTGACACAGGTCTGATGTGGCCCAGAGGGTGGGTAGAGGTACAGATCTACTCTTCCATGACCGCAGCACTAGAAGGGGGCGAGTGGTCAGCAGCACGCCCCGGCTGCACTTTACCCCCGGGAAAGGCCCGGTACCCATTTTACAGGAGGCTGGGTGGGCCCCAGGGCCGGTCTGGACGGGCGGAAGATCTCGTCCCCACCAGGATTCGATCCTGGACCGTCCAGCCCATAGTCAGTCGCTATACCGACTGAGCTACCGGGCCTACAATATTTCAAGTGTAATTAGTAATTCCACAGAGAACTAACAGTTGAGAAGCAGCTTTACATCACAATACGTAATGCATGTTGGACGGTCAGCAGGTAACCGCGCAGTGTTAGTACATTTATAACCACACAGGTTATCATCATACAGTTACAACCATAAGGGTTCACTATTTGGCTGATTTATGGAAGTTACTGTCAAGTGTTAACAGTGAATAATGATTCCTGGAAGGCTATATGTGTGAAGGACACAGTGTGTACTAATTCCATGGGGGAATGAAATGTGAATAGTTTTTTTACAACAGTTTGCAAAGGGCAGTTTTAGCAACATTACAACCATACAACCATTAACCAGTTCAAAATTACTGTACTACAATTGTGTGACAAGTGTTTATTTGTGAAATTAAAACTAGATCCTTGTTTGACTGGCAATTTACTCATGAACATTCTCCTGTTCATTCTTTTACATGCTACTGAACCAGAGCAGTACGTACAACACCACTGCATGTTCCGATCAGTGAACGTTGCAATAACAGGATACATTCCACAGACATGTATGAGGAGGAGCTTGCTACAGAAAAGTTCAATACACTTGTGACATTTTTCAACACACTGAGAGATCTATCAGACATAATCCACGCAGAGGACTTATTTATTTATTTCCCCCTCCCCCCACTTTCAAGGTTTTTATTTCACTCATCCTATGTAAGAGATTCAAGTCCTCTGGGGTGTGACACTGTGTCACTGTGCGAGTTGGACCCGACGCTTCAAAGGATCGTGGTGCCTTCATCTTCAGTGGCAAGCAGTTCAAGAAGACCACTTACCCACAAAGATACAGGCACCACCCACCCAAAGACACAGCGTAAAATCACAAAAGACTTGAGCGCTGGCAACATGGGGTTCAGACCACGTGGTCCATCCATACGACCTGCTGTTACTAGTGGTGACGGTTCACATAAATGCATACAGGCGCTCACACTGCCTATATTAGTGTTCAATCCCCAACAGACTACCAATGAAATCAGTCATACCTGGAGAGGGTTGCGATCTGCAGTCCGTGGCTCAGACCTGTGGCATACATGCTCGATGACACCTCAAACCCTGCGTCAAACAGCATAACACACTTGACGGCTCCATCCTTGGGCACGATATAGCCCATGTATGTGTCCTTTACAAACAGCCAGCGCTTCTGCCATTTGCCACACAGATCACTGCACAGATAACTACACCTGTGAGCAGAAACATTAACAGAGAGCTACATCACTGCATGGATAAAAATAAAGCTCTGGAAGGCATGGTGGGTTTTATTATACATAACATGCCTCACTGCAAAACACAAAGACACTTCACAAACACGTAAATCAGTCTGTCATGCCAACAACTGCATCACAAGGACACGTGTTAACTTTTGTCAACCACGCAGCTGCCACAACACCAACATGAATCAGCTTCATGACCCAAGAGACAGCCTGACACAAACATAATCTTAAGAGTTAAAATCATAGCCTACTCACATAAAAATAGTCAGCTTAGGTGTCAAATCCACAGCCTCTAATTAAACGTAAATGAGCTTGATCATCAAGCTCACAACTTGGCGAAACAGAAGCCATCTTAAGAATCAAAACCACAGCTTCATTACACAAACAAAAGTCAGCTTTAGAAACCAAACCCACCGTCAAGCCCACAAAGTATACATCAGCTCATATGTGGAGACATGCAGAATTTCGCTTCAGAATAACAGCAACAGACTCACACAAACACAAGCCAGCCTAAGAGTAAAATCTACAAGCTGTACAAACAAAAGCAAGCTTGTGAGTCAAACCAACAAATATACAGAAACTAAGCCAAAAATCCACAGACACAGAGAAACTATACCAACAACCCACAAACCTATAGAAACTAAGTCAAGAACCCACAGACACACAGAAACTAAGCCAACAAGCCACAGGCATACAGAAACTAAGTCAACAAGCCACAGGCATACAGAAACTATGCCAACAAGCCACAGATCTATAGAAACATACCAACAACCCACAGGCATATAGAAACCAAGCCAACTAGCCACAGGCATACAGAAATTATGCCAGCAAGCCACAGGCATACAGAAACTATGCCAACACGGCACAGACCTACAGATGCATACACCAACAACCCAGAGACATACAGAAACTATACCAACAAGCCACAGACCAACAGATACATATACCAACAACTCACAGACTTACAGAAACATATGCCAACTTGAGACAGCTCTACAGTCAGACACAGACTGACACACAAACATAATACAGCTTGACAGTAACAGCCACAGCCACTTCACATACACATAAGCCAATTTCAGAGACAAACCTGCAGCCTAACATTATTACAAGCCTCTTTAAGTTACTTCATCTTGTTCTGTGTACCATCACACCATACAGTGAGTCATAACCTGCACATTCACACAATCTGTACTGAAGCCAGTGCAACTGAACTCTACCTGACACAGACATAATGGTCCAGCAAGCCACAGAAGTTGCAGCCTGTTCTGCCCCGCTGGGTGCTCCCGGTTCTCTTCTGCACAAGTCCCTCCTTGCCCATCATGCCAAGTTCACGTACAAACATCAGATGACTTACCTCTAGGAAACTCACCTACACACAAAAGGTATATCATCACAGTGTTACTGCTGATAAATGCATAGCAGAGGCTGTAAACAGAATTATATCAATACCTCTTCTCTCAGAAGTCTGCCTGAACAGACTACTTGCTGCAAACGGAACGTCCAGACTCAAATCTATCGCAAGTATAGAACTCTGCAGTCACCATATCACATGTCACAGAAGTTGTGATGTGTGCAGCTACGGAATTTACACTCTTTCTTGCATAAAAAGTTTATTAGAACATTCCAGTGAAAAAGAACACCTTGATATGAAAAACTTCTTTGATAGAAGTGTAAAAATTAGGTCTGCTTTTAACCCATCTTTTGTATTTTATCTCAAGCAATTATTTCATATTTTAACTGTAAAAATCCCTGATGTATACTGTCATGGCAACTCTTGACACATGGGTTTACAAATGCTACGAAAGATACACAATGCAACACCTAATATTAAGGGTGTCCAAGTCATTTGTTGCTGGGACAGGTGCCTGTTTATTTACATCACACTTGTGTCCTCCATGCTAGGGCTCTGTGTTTGCAGTCTTCAATGCTCAATCAGTCACAGAACAGAATCTTCTAATGCAACATAATCTTCAGAACTACACATGAAGTTCGTGCCTTGCTGCACCATCTACACAGTATGCTTCAGTTGATAAAAAGAATTACATAAAGCAGAACAGGAAATGATATATTTGTTAACTGCAATTGGGTTGACACCCAGTGGCAGCAGTACAGTACATATTTACACACAAACAATACACAGAATAACACAATTAACAGCTTTGGTTGGAAGGCTTTCTGGGATTTGATCCCAGAGTGGCCAAAATAAAATTAACAATGAACTAACCATGTAAAAATTATCGCCTAATTGGGAAGAATGTGGGCCGTGCCCCGTCTTTGCGAATTATACCCTGGCATTTGCCTTACAGCTGAGGAAAAAGCACAGAAAAACCTCAGTCAGGGTAGCCGAAGAGTGCCAGTTGGCCCGATGAAAACAGAATATACAAAACATACATAACAATAAGAATACATAAACATAACAATAAAAATAAATAATTTACAAAATTAAACAGAAGCACAGTTGATGGGCCATGTGGAAGGTAAAATAAATATAGTTCATTTCTTTCCTAACATCAGTAACACAATACCATTATAGGCCAGAGTATATGTATATACACTGCTGATGAAGAGGCTGCCATTGGTATGGTTGTTCCTAATGCCTACCCATTCCATTATTTGTGATGACAATCATTTCTGATTTATGCCCACTTTCTCAGGACTACACTAGGGCATAAAACAAGGACTACCTGTATAGTTATGTTAACGGAATTTCTGCGATTATTAATTGAAGGTACGTTCTGCTGGTAGTGTTGCAGCTACTGGACATGTTGCTCAGTGTTTTTATAGAGCACGTTGTGTCTAAACACACACACTTGATACCATCTCATGATTGCAGCAGCTGGGGCTATACATGCATCCTATTCTGCAGGTAAAACCCCAGGTGCCAGACATGTTGCTCAAAGTTTTGTTCGGGGATTGTGTCACCCTCACCGTCTCATGATGGTTGCGGTACAGACCAATCTTCAGCAGGTTCTGCAGGTAGCTCTCGAGCTGCCTGATCCGCTGCTCAATGTTCTCGTACGGCACCAGTGCCTCTGGGGTGCTGGGGAACCTGTGACCACACAACACTAGCTACAATGAGGAAGGTTACTTCTGGCAAAAACCTTCAGGTAGAATGGAACTGCTGGAATGTACTTTCTAACAAATTCACATACAAGTCTACAACTCTCAATGCCAAACACCTGCTATCAACACAGAATCATTACGGAATGAATGAGTTTTGAACGTGATAAAGCTGAAGTAATGGCATGATGGGAAACAGATAATACAGAGTTCCACAGTTTGTTCTGTTTGCCTAACACTATTGATACTTAAAAAAAATTACTGATGTCAAAACGACATGTAAACATCATGAGATTTGAGAAACCTATACACATTTTTGGTTAGAAAACCTGCAGGCAAGGGACTGCATGGAAACTGTGAGTAAATATGGGTAACATGACAACTGATCTCTTGGTTTGAAAATATAGGCTTCTTCTAATTCAGTAGGGCCCGTGGCTAATGCCACAGATGTACTGCAGCCTAGTAGGCTTATTGTACTCACCCTATCCCCCCCACCTGTTTGGATGTTCCCACGTTCGCCACCAGATACCCCCACGTCCCCAATGACGCGAGAGATCCTAGTAGCGAAAGGTGGAACTATGTGGGCGAGAATTAACTGGTAATTTTGCCTGAGATTGCAACTTCCACGTCAATTCAGGGATCTTTTACATGCCACAAATCTGCAACATGGGACCCACGGCTTTACTTCCCTTCCAAAGGAAGGCGTGCTGAGGATTTTTTCGCCCTGAAAAATCCTGACAGCTTCGGCCGGGTTTGAACCCGCGAACTTGGGTACTTAAAGGCAGCATGCTACCCGTAGACCACCGTAGCCGCTTAAATATAGGCTTAATTCACATGGTTCAGGACAGGGTCAAGAGCTGAACTTTGGTGTATGGTGGTGTTGAACCTCGAGGTTCTACAAGAACATTACATTATCTGACAGAATGAGACCATGTGAGAAGGAGATGAGCTGTATCTGTTGTGCTAAGTACTGTTCGGTTCAGCAGATGCTGCCGGAATCCCATTCTACACGATCACCCTATGTAACTTTGTTGTCCCGACGCGCTCAGTCCGGTAGGTGATCCTCTTTCGGGAAACGGGTGTGGTTCACTGAATGACATTTAGTTTTAATTATTTCTTTTTTACATGTTTTATTTAATCAATTTATTGTTGATATAAAATAATGGAGCGCTATATCCAGTAAAACAACTAGATCATTTCTAGGAAACTGACACAGTCACTTCTCTGTACTCCCACTTACACCACACCGTATGCGACAGAATTCGCAATGGACTGCTAGCATCTGTTGTCCGCTGCTAACGTTTTCTCATTTGAATCTCTCCCCTCCTACCTATCATCAACGGCCCTGAATATACGTTGAAAGATTAACCTACAATGCATGGCCATGAACCGTTCGTAACTGACGCCAGCAATCCTAAGAAACAACTACACTAAAAATGATCCGCTACACCATATTTTCTGAATCTTGCTCAGTAGTGCTTGCCAAATTTTTTATGTCAGACTGTCGGGTGTGCCAGACTATTGGATTATGTTCTACTGGAGTTTTCCTGTACTTCCTTTTTCTTACCTATTTGCTTTTGGCGTAATGATAAATCGGTAACACTAGAGGCTCAGCCATATCTTAACAAGGCACTAAAAACTAAGTATGATTCTAAGAATTAATTCATTAAGTTAATAAATCAAGGCACCAATCATTCTGCATAACTTGACCCACTCTATTCCTACCCACTTCAACCCAGACACTGGAGGTGATACATTCTTCTGAAATTCGTACCACATAAGAGATGACCACAATTTGAAGATTAGATTGTCATTTAATTGACTGGTTGCTTTGTTGGCTACTTAAAAAGTAACAACACATACCTTGGTAATGCTTCCTTGTTCTTGTTCTTGGGCTTCAAGCCGCTATGGGTAATCCTAAAGCTATTGCGCCGCTCGCGGTGAGCACGAGTTGGAAACGGGATACTGAGACTTGTTCTAAACAATTTGAGCTGTTGATGTAAATGCTGAATGTGACTGTAGCGCTTCTTGATGGTCCATGTGAAGTCCCCATGTTTGAGTTCTATAGTATACCTGTCAAAGTAACATAAATCAAAAGGGAACTTCAATACTGGAACTGGAACTCTACTGTACATATAATGCACATACACTGGAACTGAAACTCTACTGTACATATAGCGTACATATACTGGAACTGGAACTCTACTGTACATCATCATCATCATCACCACCACCATCATCATCATATATCTGTCATGGAGTTGGGCCACTTCTTGTCCCGTTCCGGTCTCACGTATCCAGAAGTCTCTTCAAAGACCTACTACCATGACTCCTGCCCAATGGGGGGTACTGTTTCATTACCCTGGGTAACCTATTTTGAGGCATTCTATTTACATGTCGTATCCAGTTTCTCTTGTATTCCAGTAATTTGTCCAAAATTGGTGTTTACTGTACATGTAGAGCACATATACTGGAACTGTACTGCACATATAGCACATACAACACAGGTTGAAACTGAACTGCAGAGCTGTCAAAATATGATACAAGCAAAAAGGCAGTTCTAGTCCTGGAAATATGTTGTCTATAAGTGAATATACAGCAGCTAGTGATGTGAATGGTACTCACAGATTGGGGTTCAAGAAATGTGTAGTTACGCTTCGGGCATAGTCTGTGATCCGTACCAATATATCCTGCCCCGGGATGAACACTCGTCTCTTCTGCGCCTTGAAACCGAGCGGCACGTCGTGGATCACCGAGAATGGGACAGCTGTCGCTGTGAACCAAAGAGTTTCACGTTAAGAGGACTATGGTGGTGAGAACACGCAAGGGAATGACAGACAGCAGCTTGATGTGTGTAACCGCTCACTGTGCAGTCTCATTTCGACTTAAAAGAGTTCACTCAAGCACATATGACATCATATGATGAATGAGCTCAGCTGTACTTACGTATAACAACATACATCTGGAAACTCATTTCTTGTGCTCTACCAAGTTTTTAACTGTTAAACTGCCTTCACTGACTCACACAGACTGCAAGTGTGTGACATATCCTCCTTTACATCTCTTATTATTTGTTCTGTTTTTCAATGCAACCTACCAGTAACAGAGTTACACATCCTGCCATCTTCCGAAAAATAAATATACAAACTACTTTTATAATTATTCCAGTCAACAGAGGACAGCTGGATACTTGTTACTGACAGTGTGCAACTTACTGCCACAGCAGAAACTATCACATGCTGAAACCACATCACAAGACATGCAGAGGTTCACAGCAGGTTAGATATAAATTAAAAAAGATTTTATGAACATAAATCAATTCTGTGATAATTTTGAAATCTCATACGTGAACTCGGAAAACAGGTGTGAATATGAGAACTGCGCTATTCTGGGTTATTACGCAGCAAGTCGTGGTAATTTCCCACCCGTGCCAGCAGTCTTCGGGGTATGGTTCGTGTGTGGAGGGTCTGGAATTACCAGTACTCACCGTGTAATAACCCAGAAGTGTGCAGTTCTCATCAACTTTGCGGTGGAAACCTGAAATCAAGCAGGTCTGAATATGCTGCAGAGCTGCCGGTCTGCAAACTCTTCATATGTGTGAAACATCTGGGGCTAAATCTGAATTTTTGCAGAAACCCCTGTGAAGTGAGCGCGTACTGTTGGGTGGAAAAATGGAACACAAACTTGGACTTACAAAATAAAATGTTTATGCACACATACAAAAAACATTAATTTCATTATTCCAGTACCAGCGACTGACACTGTGAGCAAACCCAGTGCCACTTATGCACAAAGACGATGAAGGAAAACAAAAATGAAAAGAAAAATGACTACATTCACCAATTTCACTATAAAGGAAATGTGTGTGCAGAACACCTGAAAGTCACCTGTGGAACTCCAGGGTTCTGTCGAACACAGTGTGAATACAATTGCTGTACAGAAAGGATTAAAGAAGAGGAGTTCAACAAATGGACACCACCATTAATAACTCCATTTCAACTGAAATAGCAGCAATACTTGTATTATGGCTGGTATGTGTCACATGAAGATTCCACAGTTCACTGGGTATCAGGGGCTGTTTTGCCTGGGGCAAAGTAAGTGGGACATGAAGCACACCTCCTACCTCCATCTGGTACTGACACTAAAACAGTGCAGCTATACCTATATCCCCACCCTACTACACCTGTCTACACAACGGCCATGTGACAATAAGTAGTTTGTCAGAACATGCTGTACAATCAGGTGCTGACCGACTGTGGAAAGACAGAGGTCTGTACTACCAGCAGGACAGGTACTGGAGAGTGTAAAATGATATGCCAGATGGACACGGAATCTTTGTGCATCCCATCAGAGGTCTTCTGGGTTGCATGTCGCAAAAGGGTGTCTTGTGTCTTCATGTCGATATGCGTCTTTATGTTGGTAGTCCATGCCCTCATTCCCGAGGCCATTCGTTGCTAGCAACGTGCAAAAACAGGGTCCTGATTCTTAGCAATTATGGTAAAGTTATGTCTAGTAACATCATGAAGGCATATAGGGGGAGCAGAGGTATAGCTCTACGCAATGTGAACCTCAACATTACATGAACATGTGTGGTTAGCCTCATAATCTGGCTTCTTGGTCCCAGGGAAAGAGAATGATTGCAGGCCAAAGGGCTGGTCCAGATGTTTCAGGGCACACAAAAAAAATCTTTAGCCCCTGCTGTGATTCGAAACCTCATACACCGCAGCTTGTAGCTTAGTTACTATAAAGATTATGCTATCCTGGCTCCACGACAGTTACGAAGCAACTGACATTTGAAATTCAAGATAATATGGCATATTTAAAATTTACTAAAAATAGTAACGTAAGGTCGGTTTAATAAAAGTTAAAAATTATTAATTAGTGCCTGCATACCACACAGTACATGTACACATTCAGAGTTATTTTACCATGAACGGTACAAATTCCTTAACAGAGGCACTGTTCAGAGACTTGTTATCTTAACACCAATAGCAATTATGGCTACTACTGTCCCCTGGTATTTGGCCCTGTAAAATTATGACTACTGCCTGCAGCAAAATGGTGCTGAGGAATTTTCTTAACAGGTACCATTCTCTTGGAAAAACCTGCACTTCCATTTAGAGACGTAAGAGATGGAGGAAGCATTACGAACCAAGTGCAAAGTGGCACTATACCATAAATCACAGCACCATAGTCTAAATATGTTCTGCTGTCAACACAAGTAAAAGCAGGTACCCAGAAAAACGTGAATAATTACCAAACAATGAAAATGATTTGAATGATCTGTCACTTAAAGAGGAAATTTAACGTGTACTGTCTAAGTGGAAGACAAACGAAGGCTACAGAACAGATGGGAAGGCCCGATCCAGGAAATCTCAAATTAAGTCGCGTAAGACTAAAAAGTGTAATCCTGATGATGATGATGATAATAATGATGAACTACACTTTGCTTTACAGGCAGTTTGCAAGAATACTGTCAGCCAGACACACTTCAACTGTATTCATTATGTGCTGGCTGGCTCAAGGACAGCATTGAAGCAGGTACAAACTGTTTGTCATTGCCCAGCTGAAGTGTGGAAGGCACTTATCTGTTATATTTAAAACCACTAATCTTATCAGGAATTCAATGTCCACCGCTTACATAATTCGTATTGACAAATAATCACTCCTAGCTCCTGGAAACACATTGCATCTACACTGTAGACATTTACAGTCAAAGACAGGAAAAGGTACAAAAGTCAAAACCAAAAATAATCTTTTCCTGTCACTATTCCACTACCTTGACCCCAGACTCAGTACTGATCGCACCATGTAATTTGTGTGGCCTTAAAATGGCACATTTATTTTGGGGCCTACAATAAGATACCCTCTTGGAAGGT
>Ga0131853_10015955_pt1 | contig 13720 bp, 16 predicted proteins | sample TergutLab28metaG_FD_92764 | JGI IMG/M metagenome (GOLD analysis project Ga0131853, IMG submission 92764) | Labiotermes labralis P1 segment gut microbial communities from Petit-Saut dam, French Guiana - Lab288 P1 (version 2) (version 2) | ecosystem: Host-associated > Arthropoda: Insects >... | reverse complement strand
TGAAGTATCAATACATACCACCTGACAAATAACCAACAACGTACTGGTTCATTTTAGCGGAGACATCGCAACTATTCTTTTGGTTAAAAGGAGCTATCGTACACGAAGACTTTACAACATTTCTCATTGTGCAGAATAATAAAGTGAGCAGTTATATCAACTTACTACAGGGTCGATGGTTCAATGACCGAATAGTTGTACATATCAAGACAGACCCTAGGACTCACCCAACACCTATAAATAGGTAGAGGTAGAGAGCGGTCGAAACGTTGTAGACCACTACGCTTCTAATTCAGTGGTTAAGAAAGGTATAGCTATACTTCAACTATTTTCTGAGCCTTCACAACCTGTACAGAATTTCTGTACATATACATTCATAGTGTAACAAAAGGCGTTAATTTTAAATTTTTGTAACTCAACTTCAACTTCTGTACCGACAGTTCAAGACTCTAAATTAGAAAGATTGTATGTTCGAATTTTAGCCACTACGATGAGGCACCGAATGAGTTTTGGTTATGGACATTAGGCTTCGTTGTGAACAAGAGTTTATGGAGATTAGTTTGCCCTTGTAACTGTTCAGTCACCCCTAAGCCGAGCCGAGACTTGCCGCTGGACAGATTGTTACGTGCCATAGCCTACCCTAACGTACCATTCGGTTGGGCGGGGATGTGGACCGCCACCCCTGAGGGAAGAATGGTTGTGGTGTCGTCGATAGGTACAGGTGTCCGAGCGCTTGTCACCCCTAAGCCCTCGCATCTGTAACATGTTGGTCTTGCAATATTCAGAACGCACGTGGAAACCGTAAAAGCCTCTCGCTGACTGGGAGAGCTGACTCAAGTGCATTCTATCATGCACTCGGGCAGGTGTATTATATCATGCACTTAAGAGGCGTACGTGTGACCAGGAGCTGACGTAAGCGAATTGTATCACGCGAGCATATCTTCTTGCTGGTAAAAGCTGTATCGCTGCAAAGTACTCGAGCAGCCAATATGATTTCGGGGGGAGGTACCAAACGCTATGAGTGGGGTGTCTTACACGTCCATGTACGTAAAGGCGTTTATTGCAGGTACGAAAGCGCAAACACACGTGAATTAAATATCTAAGCGTATATCCTGAGAAAGCGATGTAGGACCACTAGGGCTCGCGTGTATGGACATATCATATGACAAGAATTTTAGCGGGGGGTTTCACATATTTGGTCTGTATAAAAGGTACCTTATAGGGCCCGATAGCATAGTTGCTTGTGCTTGCTACACTGTGAATTTGTGAAGAAGTAGGTGCATCTCGTAGCTGTGAAGAAGGAAGAGCGTGATATCGTGCAGTTGGGTAAGTGCATTACGCTAACTGTTAATACGTGGCTATTGGTTTATGCTAAATAAATACGTATATGTGTAAGGCAAGAGCGCGTAATTCATGTATCGAAATTCACGTATAGAAAACGACTTAGCCGTTGTGTGTGAAGCTGTGCTTCCAGCTGCTGCGTAGAAGGGCGTGGCATCCGGAAGGCCCCGAGAAGATAGGTAGGTGGAGTGTTACACGAATCGTCTGAGTATATTATTTAAGATGCAGTGAGTTGAAGTAGATTCACGCTTTTATATTCATGTTGCAAACGATCATCTGTGATTCAATAATCTATAGTGTGAACATAGTTGACATAAATCGGTGTTTTGCATTCCAGCTTATCGCTCGTAACAAGAGTATAACGGTGTGAATTTTACACGATGGCGGACGAGTAGTGTACAGCTTCACCTAGGTTGACGCATCCGTGCCGGCTGATTGCTGCGACTTGACGCGTGCCTGCAAGACGGCGGTGCTGTGTGGGGGGAAGAAGAACATAGCGGGCTCCTCCAAATAAAAACGTAAGGGTCATTTACCAGTTCCTATGCAGCCCTGCCCTAGCAGGTATTTCCCTGACCGTTTGAGGGAATGAACTAGTAGATGCTCTTACAGGCTGTGATTACCAGTGGAAGAGAGACGTGGGGGCAGTCGGCATCGTGCACATGCTATCCCGTGGCAGAGACGTGTGGTCAGCAGCGCCAGAAGAAGAAATAGAGGTTAGTGCAGTGATCTTTACCTTTTACAACACAAATGAATACACAACATTCACTTAGATTGCGTTTATTCAAAGCAGTAGTGATACATAGATAGGCATGCTACTCGTGCCTTCTCATACAGGTGAGGGTAGTCAATGTGATAATTCACAAAAGACAGGGTGGCAACAGAAAATTTTGCTAGATGACGTGTAAATCAAATATACGTTTTACACGAACGTTACGAGTTCCTCCAACAAGTGACGGTAGTTAATGGCGTTAGGCATCGTTTCCACATACACATCCGATGTCAAGGCCGTCGACACACGAAAAAAAGTCCGGAAAACGAGTATATAATCTCGCAATTGTTGCTGCACAACGTGAATGCAGGTCCAGTGGCGTCAGACATATGTACTCCGTCCCGAGATACATTCTGGCTAACCCGCGCCGACTCCTCGACGTATTTAATCTAAAGCTACCATTTTCGCACTTGATGATTGGTTCCTCCTCTTCCCCCTTGCACATAGACACGTGTATCTTGGGTAGACACTCCACCAGCGTGTAGACCTGCTGGTCTGTGAGAATGATGGACTTTGACCCACACTTCTATATGGCACCGACTTCCACCATAGATTGATAGTCGCGAGCGGGTTAGAATCCGACAGACGCGTATTTGGTCTTGTCCCCGTTGATGAAAAACAGGCGCCTCAGCGGGACTCCTTGGGGATCGAATGCGGGATTGGCGGCCTAGTAGAAACAGATGTCACTGTAGGTGGACGAGGCGTCGAGCGGCAGCGGCTGCTCTAGGATATGGGGGGTTCCTCATCTTCCTCCATTTGGTAGCAGCAGCAGGAACGTCGGTAGATGACTGTTTAGGCTGTCTAGACGTCATCGCAGCAGGGATCAGAGTGATGGGATGGGCGACGTGCTCCACCGGTTTATAGGGCTGCAACAAATTCGGCAGTATGACGTGACATGTCAGGAGGACATTGGACAAAATCCTTTTTCTGCGGATAGTACATTAACCAATCGTGGAGAGAATGCGCGATTTTAAGTTGCGCAAGCAAATATGGGAAACTTGTGACACGATAATGTACACCAGTGGTGGTGATTGAAAGAGTCGGGTGAGGGATTGTTGAGATCCCTTAGGTTTTGGATCGACCGTCCCGTGAGTCGTGGGGGAATGTACATTTCTAGATGCCGTAGGCGTAGAGGTGCGCAAATCCCGCCTCGGCCTCGTTAATGACCGTGTGTAATTCTTTATATTTAAAATGCCCATCGGACCAATTTAAGCTGCCTCTGTGGAACCATGTTCCGCAATCTTGTAGGGGCTCATGAAACGGAACATCTTGGTCCCGGCGGCGCTAGCCACGCAGAGCTCCTTGACGACCGTCGCATTCTGGCGCCCCCGCAAGAACTCGTAATCGATCACCACGTCCCTATCTCAAGTCATAAAAAATCGTTAAAATGCCTACATTTTTTATAGTCAGATGCGACAGCATTGACCCCAGCCGCCACGAGACGTTTGGGCCCCGAATTCGGTAGTGAACATTCGCTGCACCTGCGGGTTGCATTAAATGCATCGAAGAGCGAGGTGAATTGTTTCCGAGTGTAGCCCCGATCCATGTAGAGTGCGAATAGACAGTACTTGCCGCAGACGTTACACGTCAGGCCTTGCATCTGTCGCCTGTTATGGTCCCGTGTCATGCAATTGCGTCTAATGAACTCCTGGATGTCGGGCAAAAGCGTTGCGATGTCATACGAATCGAAGTAGTAAGCACTCGAAGATTTGGGTCTGAAGTGTACAGCTACCCAGTGTGAACGTTTCTATGTGTGGGGATCGGCATTGACAATGACAGTGCAGGTTCGTGCGGTCGAATGTAGTAGGAAATCCGAGGGAAAAACTTCGAGGAATGAGGTAACGTCACGCACTGTGCACAGAATTTGCACCGTGTCCAACTCTGTCTCTTAGAATTCGGTCCTGGCTTTGCGCGAAAAATCTAAGATGACGGAATTGTCTAATTCTAGGTACAGCAGACATTTTATCGCCTTGGGCAGTGTCTTATTCAATTTCAATGCGAATCTGATATTGCCGTTCTCGGGGTGGGACGTATGACCCTCCGACGCCTTGAGGTCAGTTGGAAGATCAAAGAACAACATGAAATAGCCATTTATAAACATATCGTGATGTTCAAATGTGTACGTTTTACTGTCCAGTGAACCGATAAAATCGGTGTTTTTAACCATGGGGAACAAGAGACGTTTGGGTATGGGATCTAGGACGGCGTTGTCGATAGACAAGATTTTGTTCAGGCGGATAATGTGAACGTCTTGATTTCGACTCTGGTTGGGTTATATCTAGCGAGACTCTCCTTGCTCAGCGTCGAACCGTGAGCCAGCAATATGGCGGGGTTTGGCTTTACGCGTCTGACCAGTAATTGGGCGTCCAAAAATTTGAAAAAGTCTTTCATCGACATATTTGTTCATGAAATCTGATCTGCAACCTGACACCCGGAAATAAGTATAGTGGTACGTTACGTGTGTCACTATATAGTCGGTACAGTCTCGGCCGTAGGGTCGCATGGCAGCATTTCGCCCGTGTCGTGATACCAGTACGCGTTTTCTAGAGATGCGAGGTTGCCACATCCGTGCCGTACGTCATGAGAGTCACGAGGTAAGAGCGATAATGATAGTGCTTGCCAGCCTGCGTGATGATGACGCCATTGAATGACGTTACATTGACTGCACAGAGTGGAGAAAATTATTGTTAAGGGCCGTGAGGCCTGTAAAGTCCACATTCTTTCCCGAAGCCTAGATCAGTTTACCCCAGACGTAGAATTTCATATCGAAATCTATTTACCTATCGTTATCGTCAGGTATAAAAAATTCCAGATCGTTTTGATCCACGGGGGCGATGGGTCTGTTCGCGGTCTCTATCGTCCCGAGTACAGTTATCTGAGAAGGCCTGTGCGCGAAGGTGTCAAGCTCGCTACTAACGGACGCTATCTCCGCGGCTGACATGATGGGCTGCTGAAGAGTGACTGAAGGAAACTAAGCAAATATGTCCTTTTTATTTTTTTTCGGGCACGCTTGGTCTTTTTTATGTTTAGAGACTTGGGGCCCCTCGTTACTCTGCTGCTTTCGCGTCCACGGCCTCGTAATTTGCAAATCAAATCTTGTGCGGATTCAGTCACGTATTTAGACACTATATCTCCAGCACTCTTTTCATCGGTCAGCATCTTGCCATCGGTAAGCAACGTCTCGCAGCCCATTGCCTTGGCCTCGCTCGACAGGAGTGGCCGGACGCAGCGAAAGAGACTAGCGAAAAAATTGCCGATCCCGTGTCCTCGCTCAAGGTAAAGCGGGGTGGAATAGACGGGAACGATCCACGGGAGTTTAAGTCATTGTCCCGCCTGATTTAGGTAGTACACTTCTCATAGATGCATCATTATAAATGTTTATTCGAGATGACGACGCCGAGTTTTATACATTATCGATTCTTACGAAAATGAAGCACAACCTTGGTGGGCGTCGTGTTGTCTTCGAAGAGGATGTACAGCCCCTCCGTCGTTAAGAACTCGATTCGGGTTCCTGAAATCTGCGCTGCTCGACGGGCACATAATTCACGGTTCGAAACACGTGCTGACATGATGATGAAGGGAAGACGAATTGTCCGCATGTTGCGGATGGTGCTGTTGCCCACAAATTGCGGTGATATGAAGATAGTGTATATTAGGGCGGTGGTTTCCACTGTGTGGCGAGGAACACGAAATTTCAAAGACCCCCACTTCCCAATTGGAGGTCGAAACTTCGTGGACGGGTTGCGCCAGTTTCACCGTGAAATCGGCGTGTGTTCTGTTCGTAGATGTCTCGTGAGGCGTTGCTGACCAGACTGACGTAAAAATGGCTCGCCGCCATATTTAGATATTCTTCAAGGGAGGTTCCGGTACCCAGGAATCGACGTCCTGACTGTAACATCGCCAGCGATCGAGATATTCGCGAAAGCCTCGTCTAACTCTCTTGTCCAGTATTTTATGTCTGATTGGCATTCCGGTATGTTATGCGTACGGAGGTCAGTTCCTCCCCATAAAACTGGCGGTCTAGAAGCGTGCTGTTTAAATCGTCGACGACTCGCGGCCGTCTCTCGATTTTTTTCGCGACCCGAAATATCTCGGTGCGGTAATTCTATTCGGCAGCTTTGGTAAACCGCATCTTCTGCTTTCTGAAGCGCATGTGCTGACCCACACGAAATTTCGCTTTCGCTACGCGAACGCGCCGTCTCGAGGACTCCATTCTCTTCCATGTCGCGAGAAAGCCCGAATCGGTAACCCGCGAGGGAGCCACGCCAGTCGTCGAGCGTCGACACGTCAAATATAGGGAGAACATCGATATATTTGTAGGTATTTTTATACTAAAATAATTTTAATGTCTATCGCGAATCGTGCGATGCACACGTTCCAAGATCACACATTACAAGTAGGGGTTTTTACACACCTGAAACTGAACGCCCTCGTCCCGAAACATGCCCCGAAAATGCTTATTTAGAAATTCCTTAGCCTTAACAATTCGTACCAATATGGGACGACGGCTCGAATATTTCGGGTCATCGAATATGGACCAAATGCCGAGGCAACGGAAAGATCGCTCTTCGTATTTACGGGGACCATGTGTAGGAATGCATCTATAACATAGAATGTAACTGTGGTTATCGTTGTATTTTGCGTGGGCCTGTACATCCAGCAAATCACATTCCCACACGTCCATTACGTTAGTGACGTTATATGGATTACGTGCGAAACGCTTCCTCACAGGTCTTTGAAGCGTATAAGCATCCTGTTTCTCTAACGAGGCTCTGATGTTGTCGTCAGACTTGCCCGTCGTGGATGTACGTTTCTTCTTCGCCGTCGCGGACCGAAGCTTCCGCAGGGTCGAGAAGGCCGACGGTCTGGCGGGGTCACAATATAATCTGTTAGTAATAGTTTTTAATACTTTATCCACTTACGTCGTAAAGCGGATTCAACACTCCGTCCCTTTGGTTACGCAAAGAGGGGCGCAATGACATCGCGAAAATTCTTTCCTCGCTATATATTAATGTACCGCCAGGTTGATATCTGGTCAAATGAGCTTTTGTCATTTCAATAATTTTTTGTACATCTTTAGACCTTCCTTCCCGATAAGTTTTGTATTCACGTACTTACGCGTCAATTGTTCTCATAACCCCTCTTTCCCTCTAAACGCGGTTCCATTAATTGTGATATAATCCGTATCTATAAACACCTATCATTAATAGCTGGCCATCGTTGCGGATACCGTACTGTGTGTCGAGAAAATGCCATAGACAAGCAACGGTTCCGACATTTCCTTCTTCTTTACGAAACGTCCGCGCCTCCTTCTACGTGATGTCGAAGGAATTGGCGAGTGAGACGTCCTGCGTCGCGTCTTTTTTGCAGTCGTTTTCGGCTCAATTTTAGGGATTATAAGCGGCTTTGCTAGCCCGGGCTCCGGGGACGTCACCCTGTTAGACGTCGTCGTGTCGTGCATCACTCGTCTTAGAAAATCCGATACCGATTTCGTCTGCGTCTTCCGTCTGATATCGGCCTGGCGAATCTTGTGGCGCGTGTTAACCCACTCTTCATACGGATGGTGTTTTTTTTAGGTCTCCTGCCTCTACGTTTCTCGCGAAGGGAAGAAGTAGAGGGGCGGGTCGTCGTTTGTCCCTACTATAGTAATGGTCGGCCTTGACGAGGTACATCTTACGTAACATGTTTATGATGCGATGGGGGGGACCTAAAGATGAGGCTGGAGATTGTCGGCAGAATGGCGCCCTGTAGGGGCAACCGAAATACCCCGCGCTGAACAATGAGTCTCTTTTTGCCCCATAAAGGGACGTACCTATCGGCGACCTTGTAAAACGCAGCCTTGTATTTTTGTAGCTTGCGCGCGTTACAACCTGACAATTTTATATTGCCTTTCACGACATTCTAGACACACTTGCTTATACAATTCAAGAGTTCTTTGTTACAATTGGTTATTAGGGCTTTAAGCAATCTCGGTTCGGCTGTTTTGAGCAGGTGATAGGCGTGATAATTGGATCTCACACGCATCACCGCCTATATCGGAGTAGACGACCGGAGGATATTCTGTCGGGAATATGTTGGTACTATAACGCAGACCGTCATGCGAATCTTGTGCCAGATCCAAGATGAGGTAACTGTGGGTTCGGCAATTCGCATCCAGATAGGCCTTAAACAACCCAATATTATCTTCGGGATACACTTGGTGGGCTGACTTTTTCAATGTGACCAGATAATGTGCATTCAGCGAAATATCTCTACAGTAGCGTCCATGATGAAACAGATGTTGCGTAATCAAAATCACGCTGATATTTCTGTGATGTCTGCCTCTCGTAAACAAGATACACCCTTGCTTCGAATAAACGTCGTTCAACAGATCGTCTAGGATCACGTAGCATGGTTTGCCGCGTGTTTCCTCTCCAAAGTTTTCCAGTACGCCTTCGCTATATTTGATGTTTGCGGGCAACTGGTGACGCGATGGAACAGCGGTCTTTTCATCATCACCAGATTATACTGCCGCCAAATTCTCGTTCGGTGTAGAGGGCGTCGAGATTCTGTACGAACCGTATGTAGAATGACGTTTTCCTGAACCGCTAGGTCCGCACACTATACACGGGAACGGATGATTAAATTTAAGAACATCACTCATGGATCGTCAGGCTATGACACGACCCTCTCCCCTAGTCACCCTCCCCTATTTATACCCGAACGGGACGGACTATTTTCACCTAATCGGCGTCTCCTGAAGAATGAAATTCTGTACAGTTTATCTTCGGGTTCGGTGACCATCGATACATTTACAAATACTCCTTCTTGCCTTTCAGGCTTAATCTTCTCGGTATGTATATTCAACACGTTAGGTTCCTCCCCGTCCCCAAAATCATGTCCCTGATGACTTCGAAATTGTTTATCGCGAGACGTTGTAGTTCAGGTTTATGCCCCTGACTGTTCATAAGGTTTTTTCGACCGTCCCGGTCACAGTATCGAGCACTCTGTACGCGTAGTTCTTTGGCCTGCCACTCACAAATTCCGATATGATTTCTGGGGGCGCAATGCGGTGGTCATGTCTCCCAATTTGTCCCCGGTTTCAATCAACTTGGGTCATCTCCCGGCACTGTATATTACCGAGTCTGTGTCGCAATAAATCGCATTCTCTCGCTACAGGTCAAGATAGCGTTACAGATGGATCTTTGCCCCTGCGGTTACGTACTCTCCTCGTTCGTATGTCGCAAACTCGGCACTTGTTCTTCTGCCCCGTACTTCCACGAGATCCAGAATACATCATCGTTGGCAAACGTTTATCACCTCGATGCCTGGCGTGGACAGAAATCCGTACAGTTCTTTGTTTTCCGTGAATCGTTTGGTCATAGTTCGATCGTTCCTCTCCGTCAGTTTCCCCCACATGGAGTTTGGCCAGATCCCGTTTCGCAGCGTTATACATGATTGATTCCTTCTCTAGCCGTATAACTTCACTCGTCGTAAACGTTTTCACATACCGCTCCTCGTTCGAGGACTATGGACCCAACCGGGATAACCATTCGCCTGTGATTTCAGTTTCAAAAATTTATTTATGTAGTCGACGAAAATTCCCCCTTGCCTGTTTCGGGGTTGTATTGGGTCACCTGATACTCGTACATCTCATATATCTGGAGTACCCTGTAACCTTTTTCCACGGCCAAACTCACCTCGTCCATTAACCACGTACCGGTGAGGGCCCGTTCCTCATTTTCGGTATGTCCACACTCTTCACTGGACAGCTCATTATTGCATCTGAAGGGGAGGACGGGATGATACCTCTCGGGTGGAACGATCGAACATTTGATCACGTCGGCCATGCATGGGCATGGTTCTTTATCCCTACACGCGTCTCCTACGTGAATGACCGGATGACCTACGGGGAACTTGAAGTACTTGCATATGTAAGGGTAGAGTCTCATGACGTCGACATATTGTAGAGTTTCATTTTCCCATGCCTTGTAGTATAGACGCATGGTCTCAGTTCGATCTCCGTTTAGAGTATCACGGGTACACAATGGGTTCTATTCTACTATGGGATGCGCGAGCAGTTCGGGTTTCACTATACCAGCTTTCTCAAACTCGCATTCGCATTGAAACTTGACAAGGTATCCCGTTCGCGTTATCTGCTCCAGACGCGACATCGTTCGTTCATAGCGTTCCGCTAGTGCATTACCACCCATGGTGCTGACGTCACGGAACGGCTGACACGTGTGGCCGTGAAAATAACCAAAGCGGTCGTAGATTGTACGGGTCTCGGGGCAATACACATCTACACCGAAGCGCGGCAATTCGGGCAGCTTTTACCAGCGACCGTTGCGGGCGTGCATTATGCTCACCCCGTTCGTCTCTTCCATATGAAGCAGCTTTTTCCTATACTTGTTATTATAGGTGTATCCTCCACTCGGTATGAGTCCAATAGGGTCGGGCTGCAGGAATCGTTTACGCAAGGATGAAATGGCAACGGGATCGTTATTGACTCGAGAAATACTTCTATATTCTCTATGTGCATGAACTCGAGCCTAAACACTCGGCGCGCCTCTTGTCGAAAGACTGTCGTACGACACGAGGAAATCTCCCCTCCCCTCCGCACCCATCTCATTCACACTGGAATACGGGATGTCGGTGATGGGACCTATGTGCTTTAGGTTTTCGTCAGTATTGAAATATTGAGGTTACCACGATTTGGAGGCTCTCACACCGAAAGCTTCGGGCAGCTTACGCAGAGGACACTGGAGGAAGGACACTATCCAGAAAGACCAGGTGCTCCATCTTCATGCACATTATCTTCAGCCCGTTCATGATCAGTTCCGGTTTCCATTTCAGTAGGATCGCCTTCAAGATGAATTGAAGGTCAAACGCTTTGGCGTTGTGTGCAATCGCTATGATCTTATTGGTTCGATTAGATAAGTTAGCAGGTTCCCAACAGGATCGTCCCAGACCGCGTGCTAACACATACCGCATCGCACGCAGTCTCTTCCTCCGTCTTCTACTTCCTCGCACCGAGAACAGATCTGCTGCACGTAGACGAGCTTAGGTATATGTAACTCGGCCTCGTCCGTGTGCCTAGCAATTTGGGTTGTCTCAAAATCTTAAAATACGTATAGTACCTTATCACCTGCGCAGGGCAACGCTTCCTTCAGTGGTCCCATTTACCACAGGTGATCCACGTCTCTGTTCTGCTTACAGTTCTCACATAATCGCCTGTTACATTCGTGATTTCCGTGCGTCATGAGGTATCCACACGTCGCGCAACATCGCTTACGTTTACATACAGACTTTGTCGTTGAGGTGCTCTGCTTGTGGTTATCGAGACACGTGCGACTTCTAAAATGCCTATTGCATTCGTCGCAGGGGATTCGAACGTCGGAGATCGCGCACGGAGGGCTGGCCATGCAGTCGCTACACTTCTGGTCGCAGACGTGCGTGACGTCACTTCTACATGCTTTGTTCCACCCTTTCCACGCGTACTTTCTAGCCATGGCACCTGTAAGATTTGTGATCGCGTGATAATGTATTTCGACATCATGGTACAGTATATTAAGTCTTTTAGCGCAGTATACCTGCCCTTCAAACATGATGTTGTCACAGTTCAGACCGTGATAGACAATTATCTTATACTCCCCAAAGTGTTCCTAAAATCTGACTAGTTCGGGTATCCCCGCCCCGTTGTACAGATCAGTACCGGTCGTCTCGAGTAAGGTTTGGACCATGTGACGATACGCCTTATAATTCGGATCATTGCCTACCGTTGTAATCGCTATTAATAGAGCGAGATGTAAACAATATTCCTCTGCCTTCATCTCCACGATACTTCTCTTGAATTACGCCATTACAGTGAGCGGTCTGCCCCTGCTATTCATTGCACGTGTACCAAAACAGACGGGCATCCTCACCGAATGCACGGTTACGACTACCGAATCCAGGGCATTGAATCTTGAATTCGACTGCGAGACTCTCAAAGACGCTCCATATCACGTCTCTGCATAACTGATCTTTCCGTCTGAAACTGATTCCGATCGACTTGTCGTTTTGGTTTACCTGATTTCTAATCGTTATTCCCACCATATCGCTATGACCTACATCACGTAACGCGTGCACAATGGATCTCATTGTTCACGCTGGCTATAAAATGTGTTACAGTGTCACTGTTGTCCGAAGGAGGTATTAAGCGCGCCGTAATCTGCCTTCCTACATCATTGTACCGCCTGTACTGTCTCGTATTCCTGTCCAGTATGTCGAATCTGCGATCCGTGTTCTTTCTCTCTATAATTTAAAAACAGATACACAACTATTTAGATTTGTCACACGCAAACATCGTTTATCGCAACTATAGTCAAAATAATACTTACGGTTCCGCCCATGGAGCCCCAGTGTTGCTGTCACGTACAAGCTACCTGCTATTTATTGCTGATGGATGCTGACGTCATTCTCTTGTTTGTTTTCAGACTTTTCACACAGTCAGGACTCTTTGTGCTGAGACACGCACATATTCGAGGAACAGATCCTTGAGTTATTCAATATATTTACATACTAATTCTTACGTCATATACTTATTTCTGCTATAAGGGCATACACTAAATTCAACTTACTTTTCTTTCAAACAGCGCATTTGCAATATAAAAAGATGGATCTGGCAAAGCGATTCGAAGAGGCTACTTGCAGCACTTTAGTCAATATCAGCTCGTTAGTGATGAATAAATTATATCCCATTGTCCGCGCTAAAAGAATCACCACTAAATTTGAACCCACAATCTTCCTATCCAGAATAGACTCTGACGCAAAAATAGTTCAGATATTTCTATCGAAGCTATACGGTGATGTCGTTTCGGTTGATGATATGGAAAAAATAAATTCCAAAGCAGTCTCCCTGAATCTTATTTATAAGGGCATTTGCGAGACCTACAAATCGTACTTCTTGGCGATAGAGCCCTAATGCCTTTCCGTCTTCTTTTTTGTTACAGATACCTCCCCCATGCGACCTTTCGGCATATGTTTCGACGGGTCAAACAGTCTGTTTACGACTCAACGATTCTTGATGAAGGGTGCGTGGAACGCCATATGGTTAACACATTTCACTTCCGTGAGGCTAGATCATTTACGTTTCGTTAATCGATTAATGGAAACATTCTGCGCACTGGATACCTGTTGCGGCTTTACAGGAACTTACCCTGCTTATATTGCAGGTGTGCTCAATTAATATTATCGTACGAGACCTGCCGTAGGAGAATTACAGATAGCCAGAATAGACTCCCCTATCCTAGACAGCATACACAGAAAACTTCAAGCATTTTAAATCGGCCCTTTTGAGTTCGGTGTAACCGAATGGCTAGAATATGAACATTTCCCCGATTATTCTATCTATGACATTAAACTGTTCCTATTACCATTGTTGATGTCTCCCTATATTGCGGATCCCAATCTAACATAAATTTGGCAGAATTCATTTGGGAACATGTGTGTGTATTTGCTGTCAAAATGTATGCTATAGTTTGGCTTCCTCTCGACACACCTACGGTCTTCTACCTAAATCATCATAGGGCTACTAGCGATTGATGGACATCAGATATCCTATGCGATGAGTGTTTTGAGGTATTTAGG
>Ga0131853_10015954_pt1 | contig 13720 bp, 8 predicted proteins | sample TergutLab28metaG_FD_92764 | JGI IMG/M metagenome (GOLD analysis project Ga0131853, IMG submission 92764) | Labiotermes labralis P1 segment gut microbial communities from Petit-Saut dam, French Guiana - Lab288 P1 (version 2) (version 2) | ecosystem: Host-associated > Arthropoda: Insects >... | reverse complement strand
TCTTCCAAATTTTTTTTTTTTTTTCCTAAAAAATAAAAAAAAAAATATTTTTTTTTTTTGATGGTGTTTGTTTTTTAAAATAAAAGAAAAAATTCTTCCCTTGCAACCAAGACAGCAAGGGGGGGGGGGGGGGGGGGGGGGTAGAAATATAGCGTCACATGCTAGCTGTGAGTTGTAGGCTTCACGCTCGGCCGGCTACCTCAAAATATTAGGCGCCAAATAGGAAAAGTGGAATGATTGCCATACTGAGAACCCACAGACATCAGGCGCTACTGTAAACAATTTAGTCGCCCAGGTGTTCTGGTTCTCGTGAGTTGTGTTTCTCTTATCTCTCAGTTTTATTACAAATCCTGCTGAAAATGTACCAGGATGATCGAAACTTTTGTCACAGAGAAACGTGGACAAATGCAGTGACATTGGGTGTATTTCAGTCTTGAAATGCACCTAAATTTTCATGTGAGACACCCCCGTTTTGTTGAAATGTTAAATTATAATATAAATATATATAAAATATAGTCGTACATAACTTTATATTTTATTAGATTGTATCAGGTTATAAGGCCGAAAAATGTAACTGAAGTATAACCTGATATAATCTAATAAAATATGAAGTTGTTTACGACTATATTTTATATTTATTTAAGTTATAATTTTGTGCACCTAAAGGTAACATTTTCCCTATGCAGTATATCGGTGAAATGTAGTTCCAGGCTTTCTTAACCCTGACAGCAGATGGAGATGAGTAGAAAATAAAAAGCCCCGGCCGCTTTACTCCTGGAGAAAGAACATCCGATATCCAATGAATAGAAGGCCGAGTAGGTCCTACAGCCGATTTGAACGTGACGTGGAAGCAGTAGTTGTTGCCTGAAATCACGGCCCTTAGGCCATAACCTATCACTGCATTGTCCCGGTCCTTATATGAAACGTTTTGGTAATCAAAATCTTTGAGAACAAAACTATTTCTCTTCCTCTTCGTTACTGGCCCTCATGCACAAAATGCAGGGCCTAATTTCAATTTTCTCTTGTGGCACACAACACGCAGTTCCTTGAGCAAATTCCTAGCAACGTTTCTCCTTGAAAGACGTTAAAGTGTATAAGAAACCGCCCTGGAAGCAAGTGAGTTCCGAGCGTCTCTGTTAAAACTACATAAACTCATCCCAAACTCTTATACAACCCCGTAAACAAACTAACGAACAAAAAGGGTCCTTCCGTATAGTTTTAGTGCCAAGGAAAACCATGTCACTAATACACGCTCCTTCTCTTTTACCCCCCTTTGCCTTACTGTCTTGCAAAAACCTCTAACAACTGACTTGAGTTAAAGGGAGTTTAGCAAAAACTTGTCTTCACACCCCCCTTCCCCTTTTCATTTCCTCTCCGCAGACTACGGTCTGAACGCCTGAAATTTCTAGCAAAGTTCTGTTAGTACAATATGAAAGGGTCTCATTCTGGGATCTGGGGCATTGGTGACTAAACAGTGACGCTGGAGCACCATGCGACACTTGTAATGTGTTAAGTCTTTTTTTGTCTTAACTAATGCACACAAATTGTTATAACATTTTTAAACAGTTAAGGTCATATAAACGTATAACAGTTGCTCCAACGTGTTTCGGTTTTCATAAGCCATCATCAGGGAGTTACAACCTACGCTTCGCTAAAGTTACAATTTTGACTTCGAAGTCAAAATTGTAACTTTAGCGAAGCACAGGCTGAGAGCTCCCTGATTATGGTTTACGTAAACCGAAACATGTTGGAGCAACTGTTATACGTTTATATGACCTTAACTGTTTGACAATTTTATAATAATTTGTGTGCATTAGTTGGACAAATAAAGGACTTAATACTATCAACATGCACGGTGCAACTACGAAGACTTGTGATTTGCTGTTGGAAGTTGAAGTTATTCACAGCCTTCAACATCAGTCATAGGAATAAAATATGCTTCTAGACTCGTTTTAAAATACCCCTCCGAATGAAATCCGCAATAGGCCTACAACTGCTATAAAGGTTACAATGTGTCACGTTGTCGGTATCTTAGCAAGCGAATTTGGAACTTCCAGGGAAGCACAACAACGCACGGGTTTATAACACGTAACCAAATCCTGCACTGTTTCGAAGCAATTTGCGGTAGTTGCTATGATCAACACTGTGCAGGCAGATCGCTCCATGGAACAATTTATAATACTGTAACTGTGCTGATAAGTCCTTAGCCCGACCAGGAAGGAAACAAGCTCGGAAGCATGTCAGGGACGCGCGCGATTTCAACTACATGAGACGCGAGCTGTCATCAAGTTTTTTTTTTTTGCAAGTCAAGGCGCCGAAGGAAATTCACGCCATTCTGACGAAAACATTAGCCTGTTTCCTTCATGGTCGGGCTAAGGACTTATCAGCACCCCTGTAAATAAGTGACCAGTCCGTCTTTACGCTCAGCACAGCAAGAGGGAATGCTAAATCTTTGAAGACTGGTCAAGATCAAAGTTACAGTACGAGCGAGGGTCAGTTAGACAGTCAGTCTTGGTGTCGAGCCCCTCTTAAGGCTAATAACCAAATCACAGTACAATTGAATGATGACATGGCTCCCAGCAGGGCTGGGTGGGCAGGGATGGAGGAGGAGGGCCCCAGGATTAGAGCAGGAAAAGCCCCGGAGGAAGAGCATGAAAGAGCCTGGAGGCAGGATGGAAAAGGGCACCGGGCGAGGGTGGATCCGTGGCGGCGTGTGGGCCAGGAGCAGTGCCGCCAACCATCTGTGAAGACTAAAACATTCGTCACTATGTATATATATGTGTGTGTGTGTGTGTGTGTACACGCACATTTGTTTCGGAATTCATACAGAACGCAAAGTGCTTCTATTGTAAAGGTGAATGCTGTACAAAAGATTAAGTACGTACCTCACAAAAAAAAAACACAGCATGCTTCCATTACAAAGACCAACATGAGAATGTTGTATAAAATATTCAGTTCGTACCTCACAAAGAACACAGTGTGCTTTCATCAGATACAGCACCAAATTAATTAAGCTCCGCAATTAGTCACTGCACTCTCACCACAGAGGCTTGAGTTCGATCCCAGTTCACCCCATGTGTGGACAAACTGGCCCTGTGACGGGTTTTTCTCGGAGAGTACTTCGGTTTTTTCCTTTCGATGTGATTCCACCAACGCTTTAGAGCATCATCATTATCATCATCATCTACGCGTTACTATTACCAGGACAAATGAGCAGTGGTCAGGGAAGCTTCCCCAAAAACCGCGCTCTAAAGGAAATCGGTGAACACTGAGTGTACATCTACTTTCATTTCAATAGGCGAGTGTTGTTTGCAGAAACAAATGTTGCTTATTGTAAAAAGTGTATTTATGGTGTTAATTAAAGCGCTCTCCCATACCCGCAAAAAATGAATATTAGTTTCGTCACGTGTGTCCATCCGTCCCTCCGCATGTATCAGCTCATATCCAGCTTGAAGGCGTTTCGTGAAATTTGATTTTGAAAACCCGTTTTAAAACCTGCCAAGAAAATATTAATTTGGTTAAAATCGAACAAAAATACCGGACACTTTCAATGAGAACCTCAATACATTTCATTGTTGCCGGCGGCATTACTTCAATATAAAGTCATTGTTGCGCTACAATACACAGAAAAATAATTGTTGCGTTTACACGGAAAATTTTTCAATATTTATATTGTTGACGGCGACTTGTTGACGACGTATGGCGTTAGGTTGTTCAGATAGTTGAGGAGGTATGAGCTCAATAATACAGAGTGCGCAATAATTTGTAGCTAACCAACAATAATGAGGGAACCCAATGTTGCTCTTCCACGGTAACATTTTCAATACCTCGGCGCCTTTGCATACTCGCGAAACGCGCATATTTTCATATTTTATATTATTCACGTATGTATCTCAACAACACGGCATGTCTTCATGCCGTGCACAGGGCAACTGTGTGCCTGTACCGAGCTCAGAATCCACTTTCCATTAACGTTGCATCTAATCGGGGCTCTCCACAATTTCTATGCATGTTTATTTTCTATCCCTCCCTGTCCAAGTCGCATTGCCACGTAGCTGCAGAGTTGTGTCATAGATATAAGGCTTAATATGCCGTCTTGAAACTTCTATATGTTCTGTTTTCAGGACAAAGGCAGTGGTCCTTTTATTACATCAAAAATATTTCCCCCAAACCGCTCTGTTTTCCCCCCTGACTACGTAGTTAATGATGCTGACATAGTACGTTTTAAAATTTAAATGAAACTGTTATGTGTATAGTGCAGTAGTTTACTTTAATTTAATTATAATAGTAGAGGAAAAGAGGTCTCGGTCTTTAGAACGTTTTTTAATTGATTGGGGTACTTTATTATGGCAGCGCATGCGTGCAATGTAGTCCTGACCACACACATTGCTCTGGGTTAGACAACATGGGGCACAAAAAATAGAGCAACGTTATTGAATGGAAACGTATCATTTCCTGAATCTTGCTTATCTTGCATTTACCAACGCTGTATAGATTTGTTGATCATACTACTTGAATTCACATGCGTTATTTCCACTATATAACAGTCTTTTATCTTTTCAGACAGTGTGTTGTAAACTAGCCTGTACAATTTGACGTTTAGGTGACCGTGCATCGTGATAAATTCTTATAATAAAACCAACTAGATGCACTAATTTCTCAAATTTATTTTTGGAATAACATTCTACATGTTTCGGACAGTTCCTCTGTCCATCATCAGGAGTTTTTCACTGTACAAACAGCTATGGTATATGTCATACAGGTTTGCTGACAGCTTCCTCGCAAGCTGTCAGCAAACTTGTATACCATTGCTGTGTGTACAGTGAAAAACTCCTGATGATGGACAGAGGAACTGTTCGAAACATGTAGAGTGTTATTCCAAAAATAAATTTGAGAAATTAGTGCAACTAGTTGATTTTATCATAGGAATAGCCTGTAGCAGCAAGCCCTTGACACTGCACACATATTTATATACGTGACCGGGTAACACTTGTCTATCAACTGCTGAAATTCTCACGCTCTTTGAAGCAATGACTGCAAAACGCGGTCTTTTGCTACCAGCTAAGATGACAGTAATGTAGGAAGTGTTCTTAAGATTGTGGTATATTAGCATTTGTCACATTTTGACATGGATTGGGAGTAACGTTTTCGGTATACTGACTTGGCTACGCGATGGCCGGTAAGGGGTTCGAAACTTAGTAACAGCGACTGTGGGGTCCACACAACATTCTCTTCAAAGGGGACCAGAGTTCTTTCCCGGAGTCAGACAGCCGGGGCGTGGATTCGACCATTTATCTCCATTTAGTGCCAAGGTTAAGAATGAGTGGAGCTAACCTCTACGTCTCCTCATACATGCTTTCATGGCGTGGGCAGGACCAGGCGTGTAATAAACAGACTAACCCAGTTATAACGACATTGGTCTATACGACGCCTCGTCTATAGCGTTAGATATTCTGTGGTAGCAAGTAAATCCTTACTGTTAACTGTATCAATATACTCCTCGGTTAGAGCAACACTCCCTTATAACGACCGAAGTAGTCAGTCCCTTTCATGACGTAATAACCGAGTTTGATTCTTTTCCCTACAATTTTTTTTCAACTCTATCCTTTACTAATTAAATATTAACTATGCACGTAATTTCTCTTGAGACCTAACAAATTGCGAATTTATAATCTGTACGCTTTATTAAGTGCTGCTGCTTCCGGTACAGAGGAAATGTGTTATGGATGCCGAAGGAGAGTTCAAAGTAGAAACAATTTTCATGGAAGGTGCGTGAAAGTGGGTCTTAACCGCTTGGGGACAAAGAAAATGTTTACGTTATTTCGTATAGCAACAGCTGGACTGTGATTGAATGCGTTACGTGCGGCTTTAGACAGACAGATTGTTTTGAACAGTTGCTAAGGGAAGGGTTTGAAATTAAGAAAGAAGAAGTGACAGAATAATACAGAGAACTGCACCGACATGTTCATGCAAATGATAGTCTATTTTATGAAGGTTAAGTTAAGAATACGTGGGTCGGGTAGCTCAGTCGGTATAGCGACTGAGCTACGGGTTGGACGATCCGAGATCGAATCCCGGTGGGATGGATTTTCCGCCTTTCCGGACCGGCCGTGAGGCCCACCCAGCCTCCTGTACAATGGCTACCGGGTCGTTCCCGGGGGTACAGGCGGCCAGGGTGTGTGGCTGACACCTACCCCATCTAGTGCCGAGGTCCTAGAAAGAGTAGAGCTATACATCTACTCACCCTAAGGGCCTTCGTGGCCTGTAAAAAGGGTGGAAACTACCTAAATTAAGAAGACTGAGATAGGTTTGCCACGTAGCACACAATAGCAAAGGTACTTGAATTGTAAGTATGAAAACTTTAAGAGATGGGACAAACTGACACAGCGTGACTTGGAGGGGGATAATATTAAAATTGGTTAAAAAGGTTTTGAATTTTTCAAATGGTTTAACCTTGTTGTAAGCTTTTGCAATAAAAGTGATGAAAATCTGAGGTTAAGGGAATGCAGGCATGCTTTTGGTCTTCTGAGTGCTTGTTTATTGCTTAAGGAAAATTCTTAACCCAAGAAGGTATTTAGTCATAACTAATTGTTAATTAGTTATCTACCATGTTAAACGGTCACCTTGCCACACTAGAACATGGCGTGGCATGAAACTGTGGGTGGATAAGTCTGTCGTAAGAGGACTTAATTTAAGTATATCTCCTCATAAATGATTGTGCGATTCCAAACATCGCAATTCAAATACATAGCTTCGTTTTCAGATAAACATGATAGATCAACTTCACATTCCATACATTTTAATCCCAGGTAAAGGGCTGCCTTGACTCACCGGATAGGAAGATCTGTGGGTCTCAGTGGTAGTCTGGTCGCACTGGTGAGTAGAAAACCCCTTAACCTGTTATGGATTGGATTCTGAATGTCCAGTTCTTCTTCAGTCATAATGTCTTGTATAATGGCGTATTGAAAAACAATCCATGTTGGGATAATGTGGAGTCTGTGCCATGTGACGGGCTGTAAGTAACGGCATAGGGCCTTAATATATTCTCGAAGAAAAATATCGTTTTTTGAATCACGGAATAAGTGTCAAAATTTTGAACTGGATGTGTGTGGATTAGTAGGCTCTAGTGGTGAATTGAACAGATTGCCTGTGAACTGTTGAAGGAATACTCAGTAGCACGAAGTTAGGTGTTTCTGGAATAAACGAATTACATACCTACACCGTCTGTTTATAAAATTGAACAATTTAGGCAAATGTTTGTACAGGCCTAAACGGAATGTAAAGAGGAAAACCAAGTGGGAAAAAGATCTGAGCACAGTTTAGAGGAGGAAGAGGAGGAGGAGTGAGATTATGCAAAGTAGGCAGAAATGCTTTATTGTATTAGAATAGAAATTTGTATTAGAATAGAAATTTGTATGTACATTATAAATAATATAAGATATTTTCATATTGTGGTGTGTGTGTGTGTGTGTGTGCGTGTTTGTGCTTGTATGTAGTGGTTCTAGTGATGGTTGGTGCGTTTGTGGTGCTCACGTTTGTAATATCTACAGTGAATTTTGTGCCTCTGATGGCCGCAACCCTTTATTGGTTGGAGAAGTCGGATTGGCTTCACGACAGAATCTAACACTTTGCTTCCCGAAAGGGCTGTGTGGCCCCATTGTGTTATGTAACGTGGTTCCTTTGCCCAGGGTAAGGGCTTTCGGAGTGCGATTCTAAAAATCCTCTAGACAAGCGCCTATATTAAAAATTTGTTGGGGTTTAGATTCTTTTACCCCATGGATTTGTGTTTAGGCGCGTGGAAAAGTTACAAATCGCCGTTTTCTCACTATGGAGGCCCGGGTTCGAACACAATTCAGTAGATGGTGGATTTTCAGAGCAAAAAGTGTCGTTGAAGCAGTAGTATCTGTTCGGGCTGGTGTGTTCCTCTGTCTGAATCATTCCAAAAGTGCTCCATTTTGATATTATATGAATATACCACCGACGATCTTCGCAATTGACAGCGTCGTTAAATACAACAGTCCCTCCTCCACCCCCTAAGGTATTCTTGCGCCCTGACCACTGCTGAGCCCTCTGTATCTAACACTGCAAGGTGCTCCATAAGATTTTTTTTGAGCTTCCTTATTGTAAATATCCATTTATTGAAATTCAAACCAACATTTAGAGTAGGAGCGTTTAATAGCTCATCTAAACTCCAGCCAAGGGCTAAAACATTTCCTTGGATAAAGTAATGTAAAACATGGGACGTAAAAAGATTTAGAATATAAAAAACGTTGCATCTGTTCTTGAGAGAATTGCTCTGCTATAGTGCTTTTTTCTTGTCTGTAAAAGAAGGTGGCCCATCAAACAATCTGTTCTAATTTGTGAGGAGGTGGAAACAAGATGGGGTGCTAAGGTCGTTGACTCCTCAGAGGAAGCACCTGCAACTTATCAGGAAAAGAGTTCATATCAAAAATTTTAAGCAGACTTTCCAGGGAGAGAAAATGATAGCTGAAGAATAAGGGACACAACTTGATGTCACTTGCTATTTTATTTCACTTCTTATGTACTCAACATGTTTCGGACATTAATATATCCATCATCAGGAGCTTGCGACTATGCTGCTGAATTACCACATTGGTCGTTCTGTTTTTGGTTCGATGTGTTTTGGAGATTTGGTGCGGTTGGGTTTGAGTAGTATCCGTGTTGCAGGCTGTCAACACGTTTCGGACATTAATATATCCATCATCATTATGGATATATTAATGTCCGAAACATGTTGAGTACATAAGAAGTGAAATAAAATAGTAAGTGACATCAAGTTGGTCTCTTATTCTTCAGCTATCATAACGATGCACTGTCCAATGAACATAAGAAACATAAGGAAAATAACGTTTTCTTGTTGCCACAGACGTCGTTACGAACCTGACGTTCCGTGGGTTACAGTTACTCTCGGCAAGTATTAAAAGTGACTTTTATTGCCATGGTGCATATAGGCAATCTGGCGAAGCTACGTAATGCTTTGGCCTTCTGCAGAGGAATTTGTTCTTATCGACACACCATGTACGGATCAGTCTCTCATGTGTTTGTAGCTTGTCTCCGAAAAATCCTCCGGAATGCTTTACTTTTTCTTCTTCTTCTTCTTCTTCTTCATTATCATCATATTCTTCTTGTTTTTTCTTTTGTGGTTAGGTCTGCTGGATTCTTCAATTTTATAAGAATTCTTTACCCTTGAAAATGGGACCAATATGTTGCCCTGAAACTTTGGAAGGGAATTACCACTACACGCTGCATAATGGCCCGAAGAACGCGGTTCTCATCTACTTTGCGGCGGAAGTCTAAAATTACACGTATTATATCTTCTTTCTTCGGAGAAACACTTGATCACTGAACAAACACAAAATGTAGGTTCACGAATTATTTCAAAGCCAAACTACAAATTTCTTCTCCTTCTGCTCGCCACTACCTAGGCAGCTGTTTGTTCTGACATTTCAACCCTTAGCTTTGGTAGTCTGTCACTTTGCCTTTCTGTTGATATACAGGGCGGCGCCGAGCCGACTGACACATTTCAAATTTGAATATTGCGCCGGTGCTCTAGTTCTCATGGTTGGCGGGAAGAGGACGGTAGAGGAGAGGACGCCATTTCATATGGTCAGTCGCAATGGAACGTCGGAACGTGGAACAACGTGTTACCTGTGTTCGTAGTTTCGGCGACATCGCTTGGCCTGCTCGGTCGCCCGACCTTACTGCACTAACTTTTTTCCTGTGGGGAGGTCCTGAAAGACCGTGTGTTCCGGAGGCGTATCATGACTATTCAAGAACTCAAACAAGCCATTGTTGATGATGTTGCGGCTATTGTTGAGGACCTACGGAGGCGCGTGTAGGGCAACTTCCAGACACACTTGCAACAATGCATTGATATAAACGGAGGCCACCTGCCTGATGTTCAGAAAATAAGCTTGTAATCTGTGGGTAATAAATAGCATACTTGGACGTATTTATAGACGGTTTCGCTTATTTTCCCCTGTTTCCATATATTATCTATAACCATTTGAAATGTGTCAATCGGCTCCGCGCCACCCTGTGTTTGGGCCATTTTCTTCTGTATTGATCTCTTTAGCATTATACTTGTTGAAGAGACATTTAATTTATTCCTTTTGTTTAGACGTATAATTTTATCCTTTTTGACGTGCTCTTTGACACTTAGTAACAATTCAGTTACTTTTGCCTAAACTTTACTAGCGCTTACAGTTTTAGTTCGGTTTTCACTGTAACATAAATGTATGTGGACTGCCAGAACATAATTACCATTTTGACCCTTTAAAACCGAGTGGTAACTTTACGTACCATCAGGTTGATGATTTAAATATTCTAAATTCTGCCCATGACGGTCCCAGTGGCCGCGCGGTCTAAGGCGTGGGTCTGCGGCCGCTCGCCTGCTGAGATTGTGGGTTCGAATCCCACCGGGGGCATGAATGTATTTCTGCTGTTAATGTTACATGTTGTCAGGTAGAAGTTTCTGCGACGAGCTGATCACTCGTCCAGAGGAGTCATACTGACTGCGGTGCGTCGTTGGGTGTGATCTAGAAACCTCGTGAATGAGGAGGCCATGGCCCTTTGTGGGGGGGGGCGGGGGCGGGCTGTTGAGCCAAAAACAAAACAAAAAAAAAACATTCTGCCCATGGAGCATATTTATGCGTTTACAATCGTATTTTGTAAGATGATTATTATTCTGTACAGTTTTAACTGATTTGCTTTTAAAACCGGGAAGAAGAGTTTTTTACTGCGCGGTAGGAACTGAATCTTTTGATATAATTTACATTAATTTTTGTCTTTAAAGGGCTAATTATATTCTATTCATGACAGTGGCTAATATTTGTTACAAATAAAATGTATTTTTCCAAATTACCGTAAGAAGTAACTTTCTTATTAACTGTTAGTGGTAATACTCACTGGTGTAAGTTCATTTTAATAAGCGCTTTTCTGGGTAATTGTGCAGCGTGTAGGGGTAATAACCCAGAATAGCACAAGTTCTCGTCTACTTCGCGGTGGAAACCTGAAATCATGCTTCGTTGGGATAACTGACATTTTGCAGAAGTTCGAACGTACTCGAGTACGAGTTTATAAACCGTTTCTTGTTGCCAATTTGTGTGAAGCTGTTGTTTCCGTTAACCGCCATGTTGTTCAGAAAATCGACCAAACAATTCCTGCAGTGGGTTCCTACCACCTTAATAAAAGTACGCCGCCCCCCCCCCACCCCACTGCCTTCCCATCTGATGGCTGACGGTAATTCTTTACCCTCGAAGGACATTCATCAAGTCGTCAAGATATGTCATTCCTTCCCCTTTCCCCTTCTCTTCTTGTTCCACAATTGAATGTAATAATGCACCAACTGACAAACATATTTTTCGCATGAAGTCTGAAATTGAGTGATGATTCGTGTAAAGATCGATACTTATGATTGATTCGAATGTTTAAAATTTGCAGGTAAACGTCGTCAGACTTGTCGCAAAATGTATTGAGGATACATTTTATTGTTTTTATTAGTTATTACTTCCGGAACGTAAGTGTTTTGTAAAATTATTACGAATAAGCCTTCAAGATCAGGGATTTTACCACATTGTGAGTTACTTACAAATCGGCGCAGGCAATGCCATAGTTTCTTGATTTCAAACTTTCGCCTTATTCTGATTGCTGTATGCTTTCTTCTTGGTAATTCCCCAGTGTCTGAATTTTATATGCCAGGAATGGAAGGTGGCCTTCTTCTTCTGCTTCCATTGTAAACTGTATATTGTTGTGGAGTCCATTGAGGTGGTTCAGGAATTCTGTCAGTTTTTCTCGGCCATGGGGCCAGATGACGAAAGTGTCATCTACATATCTGAACCAACATACATGCTTGTGTGCGGCTTGTTCTATTGTTTTCTTCTCAAAATCCTCCATGAAGAATATCGCATTTACCGGAGAAAGCAGTGAGCCCATTGCTACCCCGTTCGTTTGTTCGTAGAACTGACCATCAAAATTCAGACGCCGGGGAATTACCCAGAAGAAAGCACACAACACCATACTTAACCTTACGGGTATAAATGGAATGATATTTTCCAGTGTGCGATGAAGTCTATGATATTTAGATGGCAGTGAATGCCTTGACAAAGTCCATGCACCAGGTCACGGAGCACAGCATTTGCTGTATTGCCACATGTAGGAAGGATGTTCAACCATTCCGCAGTCTGTCTGTCTGTCTGCCTTACACCAGGTCCACAGTCTCTTCCAAAGCGAGTTCTCCACATTGTGTAATCTAAGGCTTCCTTTGTCAATCTTTTCCTTAAGGTCGTCCAGTAAATGCTTATATCTTCTTCCTCGACTTCCCATCACTTCTATCCCCCCCTCTAGCTTTCCGTCAATTACGTGTTTTAGAAGATATTTCCTACGCAAGATCCTATATAATAATAATAATAATAATAATAATAATAAACCAGGAAAACATGAAGTCGAGGAACTACAGAAAACAGCCGTATTGGGCACTGCACACATGCTTAGGAAAGTACTAATGTAAAAACGCAATAGGTTAAACACTGAAACTAACGATACAAACACCATGAATAGTAACAACAGAATAGCTGCAACACTGTATTCCCTAGGGACATAGTTTGTCTCAGGAATATAAGTGTAAATAACCTGCATAAAGATGATGATGATGATAAAAATAATAATAATACCCACACCACTGTCACATCATCATAATCATCATCATCATCATGGTGATACTGTAATTCTCATGCCACAGTGATATATATATATGTCTTATCTCTAAGGACACGAGCAAGTTCAGATTCTGAGCATAACTGGTCAGTTGCACGAAATCATGTCTGTTACTTGTTTCGGTTGAAGATGGCTGAGTGGGTCTGCGGCAGGGATAGCTCTCAATCTGTAGCAGGTAATATTATCTATCAATTGCAAGTCTTTTCATTTAATTCCACCAATGTGTATGAACTTAAGGCTTGGCATCTGCCGTAGCGCCTTTCCACACTGCACACACCTGCGAGTGTTTCGACCTTATCATGACTGAATAGTGCCGTGTAGTGAAATTGCTGCACTGTTTCAGTTTGCAACTTTAAAAGTGTCTTCAAATAATGAGATTTTATCCGATCTATTGAGGATAGTCGTTAGATCAGCAATAATAATAATAATAATAATAAAGGAAACAGAGAAGGCACCTGATTGGCTGACCGCAGGAATAACTTACTTGATACCAAAATCAGGAGACAGTAAGGAAGTCATAAACTACCGACCTACCACATGCTTAGCGACCATGTACAAAACCCTAACAGGAATAATAGCTAAAAGAATCTCCACACATTTGGAAGAGCAGAGCTTACTACCAGCAGTGCAAAAAGAATGTCACCCTGGAAGTAAAGGTTGCAAGGATCAGTTAATGATATCAAAGACTATATATGAGGACTGCAGGAGAAGAAACAAGAACTTAAGTATAGCCTGGATTGATTACCAGAAAACATTTGATAGCGTTCCACATAGCTGGGTGGAAAAGTCAATAGAATTGGTAGGAGTGAACAGTAAAATTGTTAGATATTGTACACTGTCTATGGAGAAATGGAACACAAGACTTATTTTAAAAACAAAACAGGAAGTAATGCAGTCACAACCCATTCAGATACGAAGAGGAATATTCCAGGGGGACTCTCTTTCACCATTACTCTTTTGCATTGCACTTATTCCATTAACAAAC
>Ga0131853_10015953_pt1 | contig 13720 bp, 9 predicted proteins | sample TergutLab28metaG_FD_92764 | JGI IMG/M metagenome (GOLD analysis project Ga0131853, IMG submission 92764) | Labiotermes labralis P1 segment gut microbial communities from Petit-Saut dam, French Guiana - Lab288 P1 (version 2) (version 2) | ecosystem: Host-associated > Arthropoda: Insects >... | reverse complement strand
CATGCCCGGGAGCATCCCCATCAGCTTCGACATCGAGCCGAGCTTGCGCAGCTGCTGCATCTGCTTGAGGAAGTCGTCGAGCGTGAAGTCGCCGGCCCCGAGCTTCTCGGCGGCCTTCGCCGCCTCCTCGGCGTCGAAGGCCTTCTCGGCCTGCTCGATCAGGGTGAGCACGTCGCCCATGTCGAGGATCCGCGACGCCATCCGGTCGGGGTGGAAGAGGTCGAAGTCGGTCATCTTCTCGCCGTTGGAGGCGAACATGACCGGCCTGCCCGTGACGCTGCGGACGGAGAGCGCCGCGCCACCGCGGGCGTCACCGTCGAGCTTGGTCAGCACGACCCCGTCGAAGCCGACACCGTCGAGGAATGCCTGCGCCGTCGTGACGGCGTCCTGGCCGATCATCGCGTCGACGACGAAGAGCACCTCGTCGGGCTGGACCGCGTCGCGGATGTCCGCGGCCTGCTGCATCAGCTCGGCATCGACGCCCAGACGACCGGCCGTGTCGACGATCACGACGTCGAAGAGCCGGCGCTTGGCCTCCTCGATCGAGTCCCGGGCGACCTGCACGGGGTCCCCGCCGTGGTCGATCCCCTGGGCGTTGCCGGGCTCGGGCGCGAAGACAGGCACCCCGACGCGCTCACCGTTGACCTGGAGCTGGTTGACGGCGTTGGCACGCTGCAGGTCGCACGCCACCAGCAGCGGCGTCTTCCCCTGCTCCTTGAGCCACAGCGCCAGCTTCGCCGCCAGGGTCGTCTTGCCCGCCCCCTGGAGGCCGGCGAGCATGATGACCGTCGGACCGCTCTTCGCGTAGCGCAGCCGGCGGGTCTCACCGCCGAGGATCTCGACGAGCTCGTCGTTGACGATCTTGACGATCTGCTGGGCTGGGTTGAGTGCCTGGCTGACCTCCTCGCCGCGGGCGCGCTCCTTGACCGCAGCGACGAACTCGCGCACGACCGGCAGCGCGACGTCGGCCTCGAGGAGGGCGACCCGGATCTCACGCGCGGTCGCGTCGATGTCGGCCTCGGAGAGCCGGCCCTTGCCCCGAAGGTTCTTGAAGGTATCGGCGAGCCGGTCGGAGAGCGTGGCGAACAAAGAAGGTCCTCTACCAGGGGGTCAATACGTCAGGGGACAAGCCTAACCGGCGGTGACGGCATCTCCCGAAGGACGGCGGGCTACCGCGAAGACGGACTGACCGAACGGCGGGCGCACCATGCTCTCCAGCGCCTTGGTCACCGGCAGCACGAGGGTGTCGTAGATCCGCACCATCGGGCCCTCCTTCGGCATCATCTTGAAGACGCAGGTCGCCAGGTAGTAGCAGATCAGGCCGAGGGCGTTGGCGTAGCGCATCGTCTCCACCTCGAGGCCGGCGCGCTCCATGGCGGCGCGCAGCGTCTTCTTCGTGTAGCGGCGGACATGGCCCGTCGCGATGTCCGCCGGCCCGAGGGCGAACATGAACGCCGGCACGATGATCACCACCGCGCCGCCCGGGCGCACCAGGCGGCGCATGCTGTCGAGCGCCTCGACATCCTCCTCGATGTGCTCGAGCACGTTGTAGGAGACCGCCGCGCTGTAGTCGGTGCGGCCGGCGTATTCGGCGTCGATGGGCAGGTGCATCGAGAGGACGTCGATGTTGCCGTGGCCCGCCAGACGCTCCTTGAGGTCGACGAGCCGGTCGCTCTCAGCCTCGGTCGCGGTGAGCCGGCGGCCCGAGGAGGCCCAGGCCGTGGCGTAGTCGCCCAGGCCGCTGCCGATCTCGATCGCGTCCTCGCCGAGGTAGGGCTCGGCGAGCTCGACGAACCACGTGCGGTGGTTGACCGCGGTTGCGAGACCTTCCAGCACCTCGGCCTGCACCTGCTGATCGCCCGTGAGCTTCACGCTCTATGCCTCCTGATGTCGTGCATGTGGATGTCGTGCATCATGTCGGACCCGTTGCCCAGATGACAGACGTTGTTAGGTCAGTATGGTGTCCTATCCCCCCAAGCTCCGTTTCGGAGCACCCGAGGCAAGGAGTGTCGTGGCCGGTTCGACATGGCTGCGACGTACGCTGTCGCGACCTGGCTTGTGGTACGACGTGGCGCCGGTCGCGGTCTTCGCGCTGGTCGCCTTCTGGGTGACGATGGGGCTGTGGCTGCGCCCGCACAGCGGCATCGCGAAGAACCCGGCGGACCAGGCCTTCTTCGAGTGGGCGCTGGCCCACGGCGCCCGGTTCGTCAGCCACGGCGGCAACCCGTTCCACTCCAGCCAGATGGGCGTGCCCACCGGGGTCAACATGATGGCCAACACCTCGGTGCTGGGCATCTCCATCCCGCTCTCCCCGATCACGCTTCTCTTCGGGCCGCGACTCTCCTTCAATCTCGGCATCGCGCTCGGGCTGCTCTTCACCGCCACGTCGTGGTACTTCGTGCTCGCCAAGGCGCTGCTGCGCTCGCGCGCCGCCGGATGGGTGGGCGGACTGTTCTGCGGCTTCGCGCCTGGGCTCATCGCGCACGCGAACTCGCACGTCAACATCGTCGCGCAGGCCATGATCCCGCTCCTGATCTGGCGCACCCTGCGCCTGGCCGAGCCGGGCCGTTGGCGGCGCAACGGGCTGTGGCTCGCCCTGGTCGCGATCATCCAGTTCTTCATCAACGCCGAGATGCTGCTGATGGTCGCGGTCGGCATGGGCATCTTCGTCCTCGTGCTGGCCCTCGATCGCCGGGTGCGCGCACGCTGGCGCCCGTTCGTCGCCGGTCTGCTCGTGGCGGGCTGCGCCACAGGCGTCGTCGTCGCCTACCCGGTGTGGGTGCTGCTGCGCGGACCGGGCGCCTACACCTCGGTCCCGCCCGGCTACCGCTCGATGGGCGCCGATCTGCTCTCCTACATCGCGTTCAGCAGCCAGGCCGTGGCCGGGTCGGCGAAGACCGCCTCCCGGCTCGCGTGGAACCCCACCGAGGAGAACGCGTTCTTCGGCCTGCCGCTGATCCTGCTCGCGATCGGGATCGTGGTGTTGCTGCGCCGCCGGCTCGTCGTGGTCGGCATCGCCGTCGCCGCCCTGGTCGCCGCACTCCTCTCGCTGGGCCCGTACTTCATCTTCAACGGACGCGTGCACGACGACGTGCCCCTGCCGGAGCGCTGGCTGGCCACCCTGCCGCTGTTCACCTCCATCGTCCCGACCCGTTGGGCCCTGGTCGTCACAATCGCGATCGGGGTGCTGCTCGCCATCGCCGTCGCGCAGGTCCCAGGCCTGCGCCGCCGTTCGCGGTGGCTCGCGTGGGTCGCGTTCGCGATCGCCCTCGTCCCGCTGTTCCCGAAGCCGCTGCCCGTCGTCGAGCTGCCGCCGACGCCCGCGTTCCTGCAGGCCGACGGCGCGTGGCGCCACTACGCCGCCGGTGGCCACAGCCTGATGTTCCTGCCGATGGCGAGCAGTGCTCACTACGACCCGGTCCGGTGGTCTGCCGAAACGCTCAACCAGATGCCGATCACGCAGGGCTACTTCCTCACCGCCGGCCCGGGCGGCGATGCGATCGACTCGGCCCCGACACGCTTCCTGACCCGCTACATCCTGCAGATCCCGACCGTGGACATGTACCCCTACGCCAGTGAGCTCACTCGCCGGGAGGCGTACGCCGACCTGCACTACTGGCGTGTCGGCGCACTCGTCCTCCTCCCCCACCACGGGTCGATCTACCGCCAGACGATGACCGACCTGCTCGGCTTCGCGCCGAAGAAGGTCCAGGGCGTCGAGGTCTGGGACCTCCGCGGGCGCACGGCGCCGCCGCATCAGCCCAGCGCGGCCCTGACCGCATGGGCCGCCTCGGCAGCCCGCTGATCGGTCAGTGCGCCGGCGTCGGCCTCCTGCAGGTAGAAGACGTCGACGGCCTGGGGGCCCAGGGTGTCGACGTGGGCCGAGCGGACAGTGATCTCGAGGCGGGCCAGCGCGTCGGCGACCAGGAAGACGATTCCCGGACGGTCGGCCGTGCGCACCTCCAGCACGGTGGCCCGCTGCGACGCCTCGGGCCGTACGACGACCGACGGCGCCAGCCCGGTCGCAGCGGCGGGGCGCAGCCGGCTGGCGGCATCGAGGCGGCCCGCGGCGATCGCCTCGAACCGCGCCCGCAGCAGGCCGGCGTCGACGTGCTCGTCGGCGACCTCCCACTCCGTCACACCCCACTCCCCCTGCGGCCAGGCGCGGCACGCACGCACGGGGATCCGCTGGAACGCGAACGTGGCCGCGATGTCGGCCAGGAGGCGCACCCGGTCGACCGTCACGATCCTCACCCGCGTGCCCGCGGTCGACGGCTCCACCTCGATCGCCAGCCCGCTGCGGCGTACCTCCTCGGGCAGGGGCGTCTCGGGGTGCTGCTCCTCGTCGGCGCCGGCGCCCGCGCCGAGGCGGCGCCCGGTCCGCGCGGCCAGGTCGAGGATGAGCTGCGCCCGCCAGCTCGACCACGCCTTCGGGCTGGTCGCCCGGGCGTCGGCCTCGGTGAGCGTGGCGAGGAGCTCCAGCATCTCCGGCGTCGTGATGGTCGCGGCGATGGCATCCGCCGTCGCAGGATCGTCCGGGTCTCGGGTGGTCGCGGTCGTGGCGAGCAGGAGGTGCCAGCGCACCAGCGTCCCGATGAGGTCGGCGGCGGCGTCGTCGAACCCCATCCGCAGCGCGATCTCGCGGGCGATCGGCGCGCCCGCGACCGAGTGCTCGGTCAGCTCGCCCTTGCCGATGTCGTGGAGCAGGGCCGTGACCAGGAGGATGTCCGGCCGGGCGACCCTGCGGATCAGGGCGCTGGCCTCGATGCAGGTCTCGACGGCGTGCCTGTCCACGGTGAACCGGTGCACGATCGAGGCGTGCGGGAGCAGCCGGATGCGCTCCCACTCCGGCAGGAACTGGCGCAGCGCCTCGGTCTCGTCCAGCGTCTCCCAGACCGGCAGCAGGCCGGGGCCGGACGCCAGCAGCCGCACCAACAGGTTGCGCGCCTGCGCGGGCCAGGGCGCCGGCAGCGGCTTGAGCTCCTTGGCCAGCCGGGAGGCGGTCGGCGGGGCGAGCACGACGCCGCGCTCGGCCGCCTCGGCCGAGGCGCGCAGCAGCAGGAACGGATCGGAGCGGGGGTCGGCATACCGGTCGAGGACGATCTCGCCCGAGGACAGCGCGATGCCCGGGGCGACCGGGGTCAGATGAGGACGACGCGACGACGACGTCCGGGCGGGCCGGGCCAGCACGCCGTCGACGCGTCGCCAGGTCAGCCGTGAGAGATGGGTGATGCGACGACCGATCTCGCGCACATGGCGCTGCGCGGCCCAGGCGTCCGGCAGGCCGAGCCGGGCTGCCAGCTCCGGCCACAGCTCGGGGGCGATCCGGTCGCTCGCGCGGCCGGCCAGCTCGTGGACGGCGTCGCGGACGTCGAGCAGCTGCTGACGGCCGGCCTCGAGTGCTCCGTGCGGCACATCGACGAGCCAGGTGGCCACCAGAGCTCGCAGCACGGTCGCGTCGCGCAGTCCTCCGGAGGCCTCCTTGATGTCGGGCACGCTGGCGTGGGCCAGCTCTCCCATCAGCCGGTGACGCTGGTCGACACTGCCCCGCAGCGCGGGCAGCTGCGTGCGGGCGCGGGCGCGCCAGTGCGCGAGCATGGTCGTGCGCAGCCGCAGGGTCAGGTTCGGGTCCCCCGCCAGATGACGCACGTCGAGGAGGCCGAGCGCCACCCGGACGTCGGCGTCCGCGGCCGCGACCATCTCCGGCATCGACCGCACGGAGTGGTCGATCTTGGCGCCGGAGTCCCACAGCGGATACCAGAGCCTCGAGGCCAGGCCCGCCAGCTCGACCCCCTCGTCGTGGACCAGGACCACATCCCAGTCGGAGTACGGCGCCAGCTCGGCCCGACCGTAGCCGCCGACGGCCACGAGGGCGGCCCCGGTCTCGGGACCGCCCTCGGCGTCGTACGCGGCGGCGCAGAGCTCGTCCGCCTCGCGGGCGCGGCGGCTGCGGTCGGCGGCGCTCACGCGGCTCGCATCAGATCGCCGCGTCGTCCCGGTCGCCGGTGCGGACGCGCACGACGGTGTCGAGCGGGCTGACCCAGATCTTGCCGTCGCCGATCTTCTCGGTGCGTGCCGAGACCTCGATCGCGCCGACGACGGCGTCGACGTCGCCCTCGGGCACGGCGATCTCGATGCGGATCTTGGGCACCAGCGCCACGTCGTACTCCGCACCGCGGTAGACCTCGGTGTGGCCCTTCTGCCGGCCGTAGCCGCTGACCTCCGAGACGGTCATGCCGGTGACACCGACGGCCTCGAGTGCGACCCGGACGTCCTCCCACTTGTGGGGCTTGATGACTGCGGTGACGAGCTTCATCTCATCCTCTCCTCGAACGCCTTCGATGCTGCTGGCATCATGCCGTACGGCCATTCCCGCCGGATCGGCCGTCTCTCACCTCGTCTCTCACAGGGCCGCGGCGCCGCGCTCCCCGGTGCGGACCCGGACCACCGACTCGACGGGGCTGACCCAGACCTTGCCGTCGCCGATCCGTCCCGTCTGGGCGGCCTGGACGACGACGGCGACGATCTGGTCGCTCTCGCCGTCCTCGACGAGGATCTCGATGCGGATCTTGGGCACCAGCGCGATGTCGTACTCGGCACCGCGGTAGACCTCGGTATGACCCTTCTGCCGGCCGTAGCCGCTGACCTCCGAGACGGTCATCCCGGTGACGCCGTAGGCCTCCAGGGACGCCCGGACATCCTCCCATCTGTGCGGCTTGATCACCGCCGTCACGAGCTTCATGCCAGCACCCCGGATCCGGGCGCGATGTCGTAGGCCGACTCCCCGTGCTGATCCTGGTCGATGCCCATCACCTCGGCCTCCTCACCGATCCGCCAGCCGATGGTGTACTTGATGGCCAGGGCGATCAGGGTGGTGATGACACCGGTCCACACGAGGGTGAACAGGACGCCGAGACACTGGTGTCCGAGCACCGTGAGGCCGCCGCCGTAGAAGAGGCCGTCGGCACCGGCCGGCGCCTTCGCGGTGCCGACGAACCCGATCAGGAGCGCCCCGACGATCCCGCCGACGAGGTGGACGCCGACGACGTCGAGCGAGTCGTCGAGGTTGAACCGATACTTCAGATTCACGGCGAGCGCGCACAGGATGCCGGCGAGCGCCCCGACGACGAGCGCGCCCCACACCCCGACCGCACCACACGCGGGGGTGATGGCGACCAGACCCGCGACGACCCCCGAGGCGGCGCCCAGCGCGCTGGCTTTCCCGTGCAGGATCCGCTCCACGACCAGCCAGCACAGCATCGCGGCCATGGTGGCCAGCGTCGTGTTCATGAAGGTGACGCCGGTCTCGCTCATGAACTGGGCGGTGTTCTGCTGCGGGCTCTGGCCGGAGTGGAAGACGATCGAGCCGACGTTGAACCCGTACCAGCCCATCCACAGCAGGCCGGCGCCGACCATCGTCAGAGTCAGGTTGTGCGGCTTGAGCGGGTCCCGCTTGAACCCGACGCGCCGTCCGATCACCAGGGCGAGGACGCCGCCCGCGATGCCGGCGTTGATGTGCACGACCGTGCCACCGGCGTAGTCGAGCACCGTCCAGTGGCTGGAGAGCCAGCCGCCGCCCCAGACGTTGTGGGCGACCGGGAAGTAGCACAGCGTCACCCAGATCGGCAGGAAGACCACCCAGGCGGAGATCTTCACGCGGTCGGCGATGGCGCCCGAGATCAGCGCCGCGGTGATGACCGCGAACGTCATCTGGAAGGCGATGGCGATGTACCAACTGCCGGTGTCGGTGCCGGTCGAGGTCCAGTCGACGCCCTTCAGCCCGAACAGGGTGAAGGGGTCGGCGATCAGCTTCCCGTTGGGGTGGCCGGACATGAAGCCCTTGCCCCAGCCCTCCGACCAGCCCCACAGCATCATGACGATGCCGACGATCCCCATCGAGAGGAACGACATCATCATCATGTTGAGCACGGACTTCGACCGGGTCATGCCCCCGTAGAACAGGGCGAGCGCCGGCGTGGTCATCATCAGGACGAATGCCGTGGCCACGATCATCCACGCGTAATAGCCGTCCACAGAACCTCCATGGATCACGATTGGCGGAGGCGGGGTGGCCGCGACGCCACTGTCGCTGCCGCTCCCGCCGTGTGGCGCTTACCTTCGTGAACCGAGGTTTCACCCGCCTCCGTCACCCGTTTCGGGCGGGTAACGGATGGCGAGGCTGTGTTTCGGGTGCGTTGCGCCTCAGGCGCCGCCGAGCTCAGGCACCGCCGAGCATCGCGTCGACGAACGCCTCCGGGCTGAACGGCGCCAGGTCGTCCGGGCCCTCGCCCAGACCGACCAGCTTGACGGGTACGCCGAGCTCGCGCTGGACCTGGATGACGATGCCGCCCTTCGCCGAGCCGTCGAGCTTCGTCAGCACGATGCCGGTGACGTCGACGGCCTCGGAGAAGACGCGCGCCTGGATCAGGCCGTTCTGGCCGGTGGTGGCGTCGAGCACCAGCAGCACCTCGGTGACCGGGGCCTGCTTCTCGATCACCCGCTTGACCTTGCCCAGCTCGTCCATCAGGCCCTGCTTGTTCTGCAGGCGGCCGGCGGTGTCGACCAGCACGGTGTCGAGGTTCTTGTCGACTGCGGCCTTGACCGCGTCGAAGGCCACGGAGGCCGGGTCGCCGCCCTCGGGTCCGCGGTGGACCTCGACGCCGACACGCTCGCCCCAGGTGGCGAGCTGGTCGACCGCCGCGGCCCGGAAGGTGTCGGCAGCGCCGAGGACGACGGTCCGATCCTCGGCGACCAGGATGCGGGCGAGCTTGCCCACGGTGGTCGTCTTGCCGGCGCCGTTCACGCCCACCACGAGGAGGACGCCGGGTCGGCCGTCCGCGCCGCTGACCTGCAGCCGGCGGTCCATGCCGGGGCCGACCAGGCTGATCATCTCCTCGCGGAGCACGGCCCGGGCATCGCTGGCGCTCGCGCCCTCGACGCGCAGCCGGGTGCGCAGCTTCTCGACCAGCTCCTGGGTCGGCGCGACGCCGACGTCGGCGGTGAGCAGCAGGTCCTCGATGCCCTCCCAGGTGTCCTCGTCGAGCCGATCCCGCGAGATCAGGGCCAGCAGACCACGACCGAGGTTGCTCTGCGATCCGGCCAGTCGCTGGCGCAGGCGCACCAGCCGCGACGCCGTACTCTCCGGCTTCTCCAGCACCGGTGGCGCCTCGGGCTCCGCCGTGGGCGCCTCGGGGACCCCCGGCGCCTCCTGGGGAGCCGTCGGTGCCGGGACCCGCGCCGGCGGGACGGGGCGCGGCGGAGGCGTCTTCGTCCGGCGCCCGATCAGGCTGACGCTGACGCCGGCAGCGATGAGAGCCACGACGGCGATGGCGACGATCACGAGCAGGAGAGTCATGGCTTCATCCAACCAGAGCGACCCCGGGCGCAGCCGAGGAGGACCTCGGGCGGCACCGGCCGCCGAGGCGGCTAGGGACGCAGGTCGCGCATCGCGGCGATCCCGAGCCCGCGCAGCAGCGGCGCGGACGAGTTCGGCGGCGCGACGTCGGTGCCGGGCGCGTGCAGCGGGCGCTCGCGCCGGAACAGGATCGTCTCCGGGGCGACGAGGTGGCGCCAGCCGCGCATCATCGTCTCGACCACGAACCCGCGGTCGTCCTCGGCGCCATCCCCTGCGTCGGCGTGCTCGCCAGCGAACGCCTCGCGTGGAGCCAGGAAGGTCGGCCCGAACGGGTTGGCCGTATAGAGGAGGTGCGGCATGAAGAGCGGCGAGTCCTGCCCGACCGCGCGGGTCACCGACCGCGCGCCGTCGAACGTCACGCAGAGCTCGGGATGGACCACGACCGATTCGCCGGCGTGCTCGGCGCGAGCCAGGCGCTCCAGCCCGCCGACGAGGAGGTTGCGGCTGACCAGGTCGCCCGCCGCGATCACCACGATCGCGCGCCCGGCGGCGCGGCCGGCGAGCTCGCGGCGTACGGCGTGGGCGGGCAGGTCGTGGCGCTCCCAGCCGTCGAAGAGGCTCTGGGCGACGTACGCCGACGTCGCCGCGGTGGCGCCGGCGAGCGCGATCACCGGTTGCACGTCGTACCCACGCTCCCGGGCGGCGGCGATGGCCTCCTCGGCCGAGGTCACGGTCGGGCCGCAGACCGCGGTCTCGTCGCGGGCGAGCACGACGACGGTCAGGTCAGCCATCGCGGGGCTCGGTGGGCAGAAGCAGGGCAGTGGCCCGTGCGGCGAACTCCGTGGCATCGCGGTCGGCGAGCAGCGTGGTCCGCAACCCGGCCGCGCGTCTGCGCGCCGCCTCGGGGTCGGCCAGCACCTCGCGCAGAGCGCGCACGTACGCCGCGACGTCGTCGACGGGCTCCACCGGCCAGGCGTGCTCGGGGTCGAGCACCTCACCGGTGCCGCCGACGAGGCTGGCCACGATCGGGACGCCGGTCATGCCGATCTCGAGCAGGATGCTCGGAACGCCGTCCCAGCCGGAGGTGTAGAGCCACGCGTCGGCCGAGGTCAGGTCGAGCTCGGAGACGTGGGCGAACGGCGGCCGCACCGTCACATTGGCGGGCAGCTCGTGCTCGTGCCCCGGGCCGAGCACCGCCTCGCCCCACAGCCAGAAGTCGGCCTCGGGCAGCGCCCGGGCGATCGCCAGGGCCAGGTCGACCCGCTTCTGCCGATCCCACCGGCCCGCCCAGTAGATCCGCGGTCGCCCCTCGCGGCTCGGGCGGTCCACCAGCTCGAAGCGTGGCTCGACCGGGGCCCGTAGGACGTGGATCCGCTCGGCGAGCGGCCCGCTGAGCCGGTTGCGCTCGCAGAGCCAGTCGCGCAGGTGCTCGCTGTCGGTGAGCACGCCGCTCACGTGGTCGAAGAAGCGGTAGAAGTGGCGCAGCGCGATGCCGACCCAGTTGCCGCGGGCCAGCTGCTCGTTGCCGAACAGCACCGGGAAGACCCGGATCGAGGCGCACAGCTCCTCGCCGTACGTGGCCATCGCACGGTAGAGCGTCATCGAGTTGACGCTCACCAGCGTCTCGGCGCCGAAGGAGCAGATCAGGGCGACCAGGGCCGCCTCGGCGGCGCCGGGCTCGGTGGCGAGCTCGCCCGCGGCGGTGGCGAAGTCGACCTCGCGGACCCCGGCCGGGAAGCGTCCCTCGGGGGCTCGGCCACCGGCCTCGGTGTAGAGGACGACGATCTCAGCGGGATCGATCGTGCGCGCGAGGGCGTGGGCCAGGTGGCCCTCCATCCGGCGGCCGCCACCCCAGCGCGGGTCGCTGAGGACCATGACGACCCGCGCCGGTCGGTTGCCGGCGCTCGCCTGGGCCTGCCGGATCGCCGTGGCCTGCCCGATCGCCGTCGCGCTGAGGAACGGCGCCAGCCGCGGCCGCATCGCCTCGGGCCACGCCTCGGCGACCAGCGGCTCGATGCGTTCGGCGTGGGCGATCATCTCGCCGAGCGTGCCGTGCAGCAGCCGATCGCGCAGGTCGGCACGCTGTTCGCCGAGTCGTTCGGCGAGCTCCGCCGGCCGCATCTCCAGGGCACCTGCCGCCGCCTCCAGACCGGGAGCGGGGTCGGCCAGCTCCCCCTGCGCGCTGCCCCGCTTGAGCCAGTGCAGATAGGGACTGCGCTCGGGGCCGTCCACCACGTCCGGATGGCGCGCGAGATAGGCCCGCACGGAGAACCGCGCCTCCGGCCTGGCCCGGGCCTCGGCCCCGTTGCGCAGGAAGTTGAGCAGCGGGTCGCCCCGGTCGGGCCCGAGGAAGGAGGGCACCTGGAGCAGGAACCCCGGCAGGTCGAAGTGCTCGTAGGCCAGGTCGTAGTCGGGGTCGACGCCGACCGGCAGCATCCGCTCGCGCACCCGCTCGACGGCCGCGTCGAAGACCGGCCCGACGTACGTCGCCCGGCCGTGCTCGCGCCCGTGCTCACGCCCGGCCGGCGTGCCGGCGGCCCCGCCGGCTCGCCTGCTCAGGTCGTCGGCCCAGCGGTCGTTGGCCTCCGACGGCGTCGGCAGCACCCGCGCCCGGACCCGGCGGGCGAGGTCGGCAGCGCGGCGCCTCCGGCTCGACCTCATGCGTACTGGGTCTCCTCGGGCTGTCGTACGAAGGCGGTCGGACGCGGATCGTCGGTTCGCGGCCTGACTGGCGTCCGATGTTAGCATCGTCCGTCAGCCGCCTCTGGCGGGGCGAGAGACAACGATCGACCAGTCAGGATTGCGTGTGGATTACAGCGACGTGCTCGACGAGACGGTGGCGATGCTACGCCGGATCGAGTCCGAGTACTCCCCCGCTGTGCTGGCGAACGCGTTCGGTCCCGAGAGCATGGTGATGACCGATCTCATCGCCAAGCACCAGCTCGACATCGGCGTCTTCAGCCTCGACACCGGCCGGCTCCCCGAGGAGACGCACGCGCTGGCGCACAGCGTGCACACGCGCTACGGCCCGATCGTCGAGATGGTCAGCCCCGACCACGACGAGGTCGAGGCCTGGACCAGGCAGCACGGCCAGAACGGCTTCTACGACAGCGTCGACAACCGTCACGGCTGCTGCAACGTCCGCAAGGTCATCCCGCTCAACCGTGTCCTGGCAGGCAAGAAGGCGTGGCTCTCCGGCCTGCGCCGCGAGCAGTCCGCGAGCCGCCGCGACCTCGAGGCCGAGTCGTGGGACAAGACCCACCAGATGCACAAGTTCAACCCGATGCTGGAGTGGACGGGCGATCAGGTCTGGGCCTACATCAAGGACCACAACGTCCCCTACAACAAGTTGCACGACCACGGTTACACCAGCATCGGTTGCGCTCCCTGCACGCGGGCCGTCGGCCCGGGCGAGGACATCCGAGCCGGCCGCTGGTGGTGGGAGCTGGACGCCGACAAGGAGTGCGGCATCCACATCGACCCCGAGACGGGGCGCTTCGTGCGCTCGAATCAGGTTCCAGAGGCGGTCTCGGTCTCTACCACGCTCATGGCCCATCATGAGCACACCCCCGCGCAGCCGGACGTGCTGTCGTCGGCCGATCAACCATCAACAAACGAAGGGAAGGCAATGCGGGTAATCGTTCTAGGAGGGGACGGCTTCTGTGGCTGGCCCACCGCGTTGCACCTGTCGGCGCAGGGCTACGAGGTCGCCATCGTCGACAACCTCTCGCGCCGCAACATCGACAACGAGCTCGAGGTCTCCTCGCTGACCCCGATCCGCCCGATGGGCGAGCGCCTGAAGGCATGGAAGGAGGTCTCCGGCAAGGACATCGAGTTCTACAACTTCAACGTCGCGGAGAACTACCACCGCCTGCTGACGCTGATCGAGGACTGGAACCCCGACGCGATCGTGCACTTCGCCGAGCAGCGGGCAGCGCCGTACTCGATGAAGTCGAGCTATCACAAGCGCTACACGGTCACCAACAACCTCAATGCGACCAACAACGTGCTTGCGGCGGTCGTGGAGTCGGGCAAGGACGTCCACGTCGTCCACCTCGGCACCATGGGCGTCTACGGCTACGGCACCGCCGGCATGAAGATCCCGGAGGGCTACCTCAAGGTCCAGGTCGACGCCGGTGAGGGCAACGTCATCGAGCAGGAGATCCTCTACCCGGCCAACCCCGGGTCGATCTACCACCTGACCAAGACCCAGGACCAGCTGCTCTTCGCCTACTACGCGAAGAACGACAAGATCCGTGCCACCGACCTGCACCAGGGCATCGTGTGGGGCACCCAGACCAAGGAGACCAAGCAGGACGAGCGGCTCATCAACCGCTTCGACTACGACGGCGACTACGGCACGGT
>Ga0131853_10015952_pt1 | contig 13721 bp, 13 predicted proteins | sample TergutLab28metaG_FD_92764 | JGI IMG/M metagenome (GOLD analysis project Ga0131853, IMG submission 92764) | Labiotermes labralis P1 segment gut microbial communities from Petit-Saut dam, French Guiana - Lab288 P1 (version 2) (version 2) | ecosystem: Host-associated > Arthropoda: Insects >... | reverse complement strand
TCTCATGTATCCCTCCCGATGTAAATTTAGTAGTACAGCTTCAAGTTCTTGTATATGTGTTAAAAACGACTGCCACCGGGTGAAAACCCACTTGCAGTAAATAAATATTATTATTATTATTATCTGAGATTCTTGTATTCCCCTCACCATTCCTGAATTCACCTCACCATTCTTTCAAAATTCTGCCCACGCAGTTCTTCTAAGCGAATATTTTGATAATTTTAGTATCTTAGTGTGCTCGTGTTCATTTCTGAAAAAAAATACGAAATCTGTGCGACACGGTACGTATTAAGAAGGCCTGTCCTGCATCGTTGTATAAGCGCAGAGAAGAACACCAACTAGATGCTACTGAATGGTTTATTGCACTTATAATCTGCTCAACATGTTTCCGGCACTTATATGCCCATCATCAGGAGCTCGAGACTATACTTGTGCTATTGCTGCGTATGGTGTGTAATGGCTTGGTTGTTGGTGGCCGGCGGTCAGGAGCAGAGCAGCAGGCTATGCACTTCCCTCATCCCGGACGCATTGCCTGCTGCTCTGCTCCTAACAGCCGACCACCAACAACTAAGGCATTACACATCATATGCGGTAGTAACACAAGTATAGTCTCGAGCTCCTGATGATGGGCATAAAAGTGCCCGAAACATGTCGAGCAGATTGTAAGAGCCATAAACCATTCAATAGCATCTAGTTGGTGTTCTTCTGTACGCTTAAGGCAAAGACTGTCCGAAGAGGCATGCAACAACCTTACCTTTCGCCACGAAGTGTTACAAATAGAAGTGAAGTACAAACTTACCTGAAAGATAAGAAATTCGAAATTAACCACCTTAAATGTATAATTATACAGTACATAAAATGTGTTACAGTAAACATTCTCCTACAGGTCTCTAAGTGATAGCGCAGGTGCAATTACATACATCTGCACAGCCACACGAAACCAAAATTAGCACTCCATTACAGCTTCAGCAAGCCAAAAAAGAACGTTTCAAAATTTAAGTACCCAGGAGTAAAGTCATGAGGTTCAAACTCTACAGAGGGCAGTCAGAGCTATAAACGTTTGTTAGCACTAAGTAACAATGATCATCCCACCAATAAGACACGCACACAAGACAGAACGCTGGACACCGCTACGAGTTCTCGCACGTTCGTCCTTTAGCACTGAAGACATCCTGCAGTAACACACGATGTCTGTTCAAACAAATGAAATGTTGGTGCCAAATAGAACCCAGCACAGCTATTATCACCCAATATACTGCCCATAATGCCGTACATCACAGTAGCCGAATACCTCTGCCACTTGTTCTGTACGACTACGAAGTGTGGCCTCTTAATTATAAAGGTAAGGTAAAGTGCAATCTTGTACAGGCACTGAGGCTCTGTGCAGGCCGTATGGCCCATAGGGGGAGCAGAGGTACAGCTCTACTCTTTCTTGACCACGGCACTAGAAGGGGTGAGGGGGTCAGGGTCACGCCCCGGCCGCTCTTTACCCCCGGGAAAGAGCCGGCACCCATTGTACAGGAAACTGGGTGGGCCCCAGGGCCTGTTTGGACAGGTGCGGAAAATCTCGCCCATGCCGGAATTCGATCCCCGGAGAATACAGCCCGTAGTCAGTCGCTATACCGACTGAGCTACCATGCCCACTCTTAAACATAAGGATAACAAAAATTTCAGGTGTCTGCAAACCAACTGCCAAGGATGGGGTAATGTAGGATGTTAGGCAATGGGTAATGTAGGATATTAAGTAATGGGTAATGTAGGGTGTTAGGTAATGTAGGATGTTAGGTGATGATAACCGGCATTTGTTTTACGTACTTAATGTAGCGGTGTTAGGATAGCGCAGTTTGGGGAAGGGACAGCACACAGAACTTTGACGGATTAATCTCTTGGAATTGTCCACTTGGAAGGCCAAAAAGACAATGGAGGGATAAAATGACGGATTAGGGAGACAGGTTGTAAAGATCGCAGATGGATGATACTGGCTCAAGAGGCTCCGGGAATGTAGGTGTGTCAAATGAGCGCCCACCATGAGAACATGCCGACTGGCGAGCAGAACGCGTTCCTACAGTGTCAACATTATGAGCAGCGAGAAGACGTTTCTCATTTTAAGAAGAATTCAGCAAAATGTTACCAGAATGTCAACAGATCTTCATGTAAATTGCCCGTTTTTCTTCCCAAATTTTAATCAAACAAGATTTTTTTCGACAGATTGCCGAAAAATCCTCAAAATTAAAATTTCATGAAAATCCGTCCAGCGGAAGCCGAGTTGTACTTTTCGGACTGACGGACGGACCGACAGACAAATACGACGAAGTAAGAAGTCGCGTTTCGCAGTTTTGCGAACGGGCCTAAAAACTGTTCGTATTTGTTGCAGCATGGGTAATAAAATTCTCGGTTCTCTACGCACACAATGGGTCTGTCAAGGATTGTAGGACAAAACGCCGGTGTTAATTACACAGTGCGATAAATGTGTTGCTGATTTATCTCTGGATAATGCACTTTGAGTGTTGTCATGAAATAAATTTTACGTGTCACAGATAAACACTAGTCTGCAACCTTGAAGTCAAATTTTCACACCAAAGTAAAGACATGATTCTAAAAACCAAATAAATATATAAATCTTATGCGTATTGTTCCAAGCGGTCATAAACCCCTAAACCCTCACGGTCCACAAATAACAAGTCAGTAGTGGTTCAGCCTACACTCGGATACCACATCACCAACAGACAATCCCGCTACATAACATCAGCACGCCTCAAGTCAGGTACGTACAGCTCATGCATATAGTCATCAATACAGATGCATAAAACACCAAAACATACCACACACACACAAAATGTTCAAGAACCACACAGGACACCACACGCTTGCAGGAACACACTCAGTCAGAGTCACACACGACACATAATATAGGTATAGCACTTACCACTAGGTAAATAAATTAACACAAAAAACCTCTATCATTACAGCCTACAAAACGCAACAAATAGTCGCAAGCTCCTGAATATGGATGTATTAACGCCTGAAACATGTTGAGCAGTAGATAATAAAGGAAGTGTCATCTAGTTGGTCAACCTTTATTCAAATACAGAAAGTTTTGTGATTCATAGTTAATAATAAAGCAGCTTAAAGATTACGTAGTATTTGCAATGGGAACACAAACGACACCAAACGCGGAATGTAGACAGATAATGAAGTTTTTTTAATCGCAAAAAGTTTCACGCCACACCTCATGGTCACGTTAGCTGGTCTTCAGATACGAGTAAAGTTGTTGGAAACACACATAATCTAGCAGCTGAAACATACGTAATCTGAAACAAAACGGAACGCCCTGAGGCAGAAGCAGTCTCAAATTAGGCCTAGTTTTTAGCTCCGTCACTAATCACAATGCAGATGAGCTACGAAGGGGGAAAAAAGTTCATTTGCAGCTTCCTTTCCTCTTCACCATACACTACAATAAATGTGACTGTACATACACCGCGCTTGTTATCTAACTTTTCTCATTTTGTTTCCGGAATACAGAGACCAGCACTGTCGCTGACTGCACTGGATTTACATTGAATCGTAATTTTCACATTTTCATCTCCCTTACATTTGTTGATTATTACATGCTTTGTGATTTCCAATGTGTCTTCAATTATCTAATTAAATAACGACTAAATTTGTTTCACCAAAACACACCCTAAATGTACACAACGCTCCCACACAACCGCTACCTCTGGCTGCCGGTAATTTAACTAGATACGAAAAGAAGAAGTTGTGCCTGTGCTGAACTAAGCATGACGCCGGGAAGACGTAGGGGTGAGTGGACGTATGAACCCACGTATTATACAACTCGGCAGCAGATGAAGACAGTCCTTCAAGCTTCGGACGCTCTACGCACGGGAAGGAGCACCAGGTAACCACTGAACAGAAACTGGGCGGATCTCATAGCCAAACACGACGCTGAGAAGAAAAAAATGTCTGCCCTGCCTTAAATCGAACACCCGTCATTCATTCCCTAGCCAGTCACTGCGATGACTCCACTATTCCGGCTGCTAATATCACGTGGCAAATTGGTGATGATGCAAAGTTTTCGAGAAGGTTCTTGAAACCCACCAGACGTGTGAGCTTAATGTATTGAACCTATCTGAATACTATAATGAAATCCTCCGTATTTATGTCATGCAAGAACGCACTATCGTGGTTACAACAGCACGCCGCTTGATCCTGTTCTGAGCCAGAGGAATCCAGCCTACATTCAAACAGTCCACCACTATTCTCCAAGATCCTGTGTAATGACGTCTCCCAGCTGAAAATCGAAGGATAAAAGCATTACTGCTCGTCTCTCCATCGCATCTTGGACGTCCCAGCTGTATTCTTCCGTAGGGCAAATCCGTTCAGTTTTTGTTCCGTTAGAAGTTCATAGTCAATATCAAATCCTTTGCGCGCATGATCAGAGTAGAGGTAAGTAATCCGGCGATGAGGCTGCTGTCTCTGGTAATGCAGTAAAACCATGCCTCAGTTTTCTGACCCTTGGGGACGACGTGCCAGCAGGCCCGATGTTATAATAGCGAACATAAAAATAATGTGACGTTGAGTATAAAGACAACCAATAAGATAACTCGTGGCAGTACAGACGGTCAGTCTTCTGAAGATGGAGCAAAGGTCTATTACCGGCACGCTGCACGTAGGTCTATTACATATGTTAACTCATTACGGGAAATATTCGACGTAAGAATGGTAATAAAATGTAACAATTATACCCTGGTTGATCGATTAATCGAACCTGTGATGAGCGTTGGAACAGTTTTAAAACAAAATTACGTCTTTTCATAAATATCATACATTTATTCTGTCTTTACTCTGCAAATATACGCCTCATTACATTACGAGCGCCACGTGCAACATTTCAGCCTGCCGCCTGGTGCCTTAAGAGGCCTCCGGTTCTTCTGGGAAGTTACGAAGCGTAGGTTGGTAGTTGGCCACCTAAATGACTTTCAGGGGCAACCAATCTACCAGTCTCATCCTCAATCCAAGTCTCCTTAGACTGTCTAACCACTGAAGGTGGGACAAACACGCCCGGAAACATCTGTGTAATGAAAACCAACTGGATGCAATATTTTTCCTCAGTTTATCTTGTCAATCAACCTCTACAAGTTTCGAGCATATTTGTAGCCCATCATCAGGAGGTACTGTATACACGAGTACACAACAATTGGTACGTGTTGTGCTTTTCAGTTGACTGCCTGTTGGTCGGGTTGGGCCAACACAGTCAACTGAGAAGCACAGCACGTACCAACTGTTGTATATACACAGTATACCTCCTGATGATGGGCCACAAATATGCCCGAAACATGTAGAGGTTCATTGACGAAATAAGCTGAGGATAAACAGTCCATCAAGTTGGTTTTCATTACAAGGATGTATCAAGATGCACCGTCAACAAAACATAAAGTCCCGAAACGTCATTTGGGTGACCAACTACAAACCGACACTGGGTAACATCCCGGAAATGAGGACAAAACCAAATGGCGAGGTCGAATTCTCTTGAAATATGTTATATCTACAGGCAGAACATCGGTATGATAGTTTCTAAATGTCCCACAAAAGTGATATATATTGACATTCAGACACTAATTAATTACTGCTGTGTAACATGACACTTACAATGGGTCTAGAATTTACCTATGTAAGTACCTCCTGCCAGCGACGGCTGATCAGATCGGGAATCAATTCAGCGTTAACATTCAGGAAACGATCGTCAACAACGCACAATCATTCACCGAGCGGCCTAACGTATTATCTACAGCACCTGAGCCCATTGAGTTGAAATACTATACTAATCGTAAATATTTCCAATACATTTTTCGAGTCCCACGTCATATATTACGTCACACAGCAATGCCGTATTCGCCAGTGGCTGGCTCTTATGTGTGCGGTAACAAGCGACCGGGTTTTCATAAAAGGCGATGAGTTTCAGAATTCTGAAACACTCCAAACGCAGCAATCTGTAGTCCGACACTAATTAAACGTAACGGATATTTTATGGCGACTGCCTGGAATTTGGATATACAATTTATATGTAGCAGTGCCACCTGCCAGTGCTTGACGATGAGGTAAGGAATCAGTTCCGTGTTAATATACTCGTATAAGACATCACCGTCAGTATCGAACAGCAATTGATCCACAGCCCTTCTAATACAATTTCAGCTTACAAGAGCATACTAAGGCCAGTGATATTAGCTTGTCAAGAGTTCCTCTATGGAACAAGTTTCGCTGGCACATTAACAAGGAATCGTTACACATTTCTGCGAATTCGTGCAGGTACCAACGACTGTTGGGGTGGATATCAGAAAGCATTTGGAGACGTACAGACTTCAACAAAGGACAAATTATAAAGTGATTAAAAATAACTCATCCTCACAACAGACAAAACAGCAGCTGGGGAAGCAATATTCTAGCCCATCCCGGTGGCCGCGCGGTCTAAGGCGTCGGCCTGCAACCGATCAATTGCTGGGAAGACGGATTCGGATCCCGCTGACGGCATGGATGTTAGTCTCTTGTGTATTTGTCGTGTTTTGTAGGTTCCAGTCCGGGCGACGGGATGATCACTCGTACAGAGGAGCCCTATCGTGTGTGTGTGTGTGTGAGTGAGTGTGTGTGTGTATGTGAGCGTGTGTGTGTGTGTGTGAGTGTATGTGTGAGTGTGATTGAGTGTGTGTGTGTGTATGTGCGTGCGAGTGTGTAAGTGTGTGTGAGTGAGTGTGTGTATGTGTGTGTGTGTGTGTGTGTGTGTGTCTCTAATTACGTGAGATACCGAAACCTCAGAAATGAGGTGGCCAAGACTCGATTTGGTCTGTTGCGTCACAAAAAAAAAATAGATGATTTAAGAACAGGTGACATACGCTACGAGCTAAACTGAGAAACTCCACAACAACAGTGAAATGTCATATTTGTGTGACAGTGCAGCTCTGTAACAACAAAGGGCCTGGTTCAGGACATACAATTTTTGATGTCGCAGTGCAATTTATTGAGCTGTCATTCCCTCCACAGTCCACGCTATCAGATCAGTCATATCACGCCACGACAAAATGTTCACAACAGGATCTGCACTACACTGTCCACTCCACGTGCAGCCTTCTATTAATAATTAAATTACGTAGACTAAATACTTATAATTTTGCCTGTTGTTTGTATGGGTGTGAAACTTGGTCGTTGACATTGCTGGAGGAAAGGAAGCTGAGGGTGTTTGAGAAAATGGTGTTCAGGAGAATACTTGGACCTAGGAGGGACGAGGTAACGGGGGAATGGAGGAGACTGCATAACGAGGAGCTGAATGATTTGTACTCCTCACCCAATATTGTGCGGGTGATAAATTCGAGAAGAATGAGATGGGCTGGGCATGTGACGCGTATGGGTGAGGAGAGGGGGTGTATAGGATCTTGGTGGGGAAAACGGAGGGAAAGAGACCACTGGGGAGACCTAGGCATAGATGGGTGGATAATATTAGGATGGAACTCCAGGAGGTGGGATGTGGGTATATGGACTGGACTGGGCTAGCCCAGGATAGAGACAGGTGGCGGACGCTTGTGAGTGCTGTAATGAACCTTCGGGTTCCATGAAACGCGGGCAATTTCTTGACTAGCTGCAAACCAGTTAGCTGCTCAAGAAGGACTCTGCATCATGGAGTAGGTATAAGTAAGGCTAAATACTGCCTCAGAATTTTTAAAAACCAACGAAATGCGCTAATTAAAATACAATAGAAAAGGTTATAAAACACACTTCATATCAGGTGCCAGTTCCTACATGTTTCGACACCAAGGTGCCATCACCAGGAGGTTTATCAACAACGAAAGTTCGTATGTCCAACAAGTATTTCAGGCGCTATTCGCCCTCATTTCCATCATAAAAACTACAAATCTTAAAATGTTACAACTCCACATTACACGTCAACACACTGTTGCAACAACAACAACAACAACAACACAGCGATCAGACTCCTCTCTCACACAATTACAGCCTTTTTTCTTCCTGGGCTGTGCACACAAACGTCCCTATAAATATACGATCCAAAGGGATTTCGTTCTGAAAAGTTGCGCATCAACAAGTATATGTACACAACGAACCCAGAGCCTTGAGTCTAGAGAGAACGTACAAAGGTCACAAACAGCCGTTAAAAATCCGGCACAAAATGCAGCTGCGTTCCTTGAGACACATTCGCGGAAGAGTTGCGGGAAATTAGGCCGATAACGAGGATAGGATGAAGCTCGAGGATTCCCAGAACGTGATATATATATATATATGTATAAATCAGTACCGTTATAGGCCTGGAGGGTTCCAGGAAGTTAAGGTTCCCAGATTTCATGACAACCACAGGATTGGTGGTAAGGTTGTCAGCGTTACGCACCGACCGCCTTTACCCCAAGGAAATGCTCCTGGTACTCATTTCTGTTAGAGGCTGAGTCGACCCCAGGGCCATAGTGCGATCGGAAGGGTTTTATGTCAATGAAAAATTCCAATGACACCAGCCGGGATCGAACCAGCGACCTTCCGATTTGTAGCACAGCGCCTTAACCACTGTGTTACCGCGGTCCCTATACACAGACACACACACACATATATATATATATATATATATATATATATATCACGCGGTTCAGAATCAGGTATGACATACACAGTTACGCAGTTCATGTCACGGTACTGTTCAATAATATTCGAATAAGGAGCTTAGCTTCCACAGCACGTAGGATATCGAACGATGCCACATACAGCTCAGGGGCTAATTCAGCGTCGAATTACATGGGAGAGTGTTTTTGCACGGTGGAATAGAAAAAGCACGAGATGAAAAGGTGATTGCCCATTTCATGGTATTAAAGAATTATTAGGTTCTTCAATTCAGCGGTTTCAGCGCCACAAATTACAATGAGATTAGCAAATGAAAGTGTGAGGAAAAGGTCGCTCACTGAGCAGGTTCGTTATTAAATTATATAACGACGCGGGTATAACTAAATGCCATTTTAGATTCTCACGAACGTGAATATTAAAACTAAGGCGCAGTTTCGTAGACATATTCGATGTTTCGGAACAGCCTGCCTTCTCTATATTCGGAATTCAAGTCACTTATGCTAGCGTTCAATGATATAACAACATAATTATATAAACAGCCGATTAGATGCAGCAATAATAATATTATCATTGATGCATCTAGTCGGCTGTTTATATTATTATATCAACGATGCACGGTCACACAAACATCAAACAACATAATTAATCGGCTTGAAGTGTGGAAGACTGGGAGACTGAGCGCTGTCTATTTAATGTATTGCCACTGCGTTAGTCTGTAGGGGGTCAGTTTCCAGACAAATTTCTTGTCACACTCCATGAACGCCCACGTCTCAACATGAACTCTCCTTTATGGATTTACCCTGTCCCACAGGAACAGAGCGGCTGTTGAATATTTTGTTGGTACACAACACACTGGCTAGACCTGTGAACTGAATTCTACTAAAATGTGTGTCCGGATGTGCAGAATGTGCAATTTTTTTTCATCTCCCTACGTCTTTTACCACACGACTTAATTTGGCAAAATGCCCACATTCAGGGGGGGGGGGGGCTAACCCATGATTGGGGTCTAAGTGCCACAGTCAGCTGGTTGCTTTATTATATCGAAGGAAACTTACTTTCACGCTTGGCATTCAGTTCATACCAAGGGGTGTTACACTCGCACCATTTTGAGCCAACGATATGAAATGAAGATAACTGAACAAGAACTGTGTCCTGTATCAAAATTCCGCAGCATCTTGCCGTCTTCATCGTCTTGCCTCAAATTAGAAGCATCAAGTAAGTCAGAATCGTCGGTCTACCAGAATAAATGGCGTCATATCGCAGAAGAAAATATTTTTGCAAGTAACATTCTTGAGCACCTGAAATCTCATACAAGTGACCTCAACAACTTCGGGCAGTTTACCGTAAAGTTTTGGTGGCACACGGCACATCGTGTAGTATGCCAAATACTACACAATTTCATAATCGAAGAGTAAATTCAAAATACTGAGGGGGGGAGGGAATATAAAAACAACAGAGTGACAAACTCATGTTCTGCCAGTCAGAAAGCTAATTCACCGTCATAGTCACCCGAATAGGTAAAGGTAAAGCAGTCCCGTTACAAGCCTAGAGTGGCCCAGAAAGTTCAGGAAGTTAAGGTTCCCAGATTTTATGACAAAGGCAGAGGATGGTGGTAGTTTGTCAGCCTTATGCACCGGCCGCATTTACCCCCAGGAAATGCTCCTGGTACTTATTTCTGTTAGAGGCTCAATGGACCCCAGGGCCATAGTGCAATCGGAAGGATTTTATGTCAATGAAAAATTCCAAGGACACCACTTGGGATCGAACCAGCGACCTTCCGATTTGTAGCATAGCACCTTAACCACTGTGCCACCGCGGTCCCCAGTCACCCGAATACCATTACTTTTTATTGAATATGTGCTGTAACTTGCCTTTCTGTTCGGACTGTGAAAACAGGATCCAGAGGATGGAACACGTTGCGACTGAACAAACACGTGGAGGAACTGGACAAGGAATCGGAAACAGTGGACACGAAAGATATAAGGTGAAAGGTAATGACAAATGGTTGCGAGAGCAAAGGGACGAATTTCAGGGCGAGGGAGGGTGGCTTACCCTTATTGAGGTGTTCAGTGTCTCTCCAGAGAAGCAGTGGGAGACGACCCCGCTACAAACGAGAATCGCTGGTTTATCAACGGAACTGCTTTGTGTACACAGCTGAGAAGGCGCTCTTAAACACACAAGAGAAGAAAGAGATTTGATGATGACGACAATGATGATGCGAAACCGGCATACACCAGGGGGAAGAATATTACCGCTGGGCCAAACGGCTCAGTGTCAGCGTGTGCGAGAGGCATCCGTAGTGAATGCCGTAAAAAGCAAGAGCCGTAACACCATATTTAACTTAAGTCAGTCGACTGAGCTATATACCCGGTTTCTCAGCCAAAGCGACCAGGCAGTTTTCGAAGCGGAGCCACAAGCCACAACCAAAACAACACCGCACAATTCTGAAGGGCCCTCCAGACAGCGAGATGGTGAAAGCTACATACAACAGTGAGTTACAGCACTTGTACTACGCATCAGAATCTACGGTGATCAGATTAAGGAGGATCAGCTTCAAGGAACATGCAGCACGCATGGGAAAGGTGGGAAATACATAGACTTTGATAAGTAAACCTGAAGGGAGCAGAAAATGCGGAATATCTGAGGGAAATCGGTAATGTGACATGATGGTATTTGAAAGAAACACCAGCGTGAATGTGTGGACTGGACAGGGATCAGTGCAGGCACACGTGCACACGGTAATTCACCTTTCTTGAACTGATGAGCAACCTCTGGTTTCTAAACGAGTGCCCTCTGACGCCGAGTTCCGTCAGTTACACGAGGAACAAAGCCCAGCAGAAGTAATGATATTCCATCGAACGAGACAGAGTAGACTATTCCTTCCTTCCTTCCGCCTCACAACTGTGACTACCTTTAATTTCAATCAGTTTCCTGCACCTTTAAACCTAGGCTTCGTAGCGAAGTCAGAAGCTGAAGGATATACACAGGTCATAAAACACGATCGCTCCCCCCCAAAATGTTAAATGACATAAAACTTCGCAATCACAATATGTTAAGAAACTCGTTTTACCTGCTTTTGGGAGTAAAGGATTCGAATCGAGGACCAAGTCAGTGTGACAGGAATGTACTAGATTTGTATTTCGTAGGTATAGCCTGCTACTCGACACAGGGCATGTAGTTCCTTTATTTATACTAAAATAACAAACATCCAGGATTTGTATAAAAACTACCGGGCACCTCCATATATCTATCGTCATCTTCGCTTAGTGAGGCGTAGCAGCAGAGGGGAAAAGTATACACAAGACTGTACCAGCCCAAGATATAGCCTTGCCATCTTGCGGTTACGGCACAATAGAATACGAGTAATATCGGATCTGCACAAGGTCACGTGATTTAAGAACCCACAAATGTGTCCCGTCTTCAAGAATGTGGATTCCTGGAAAGTCAGTTACCCTACCGGGAGGCAGAAATAACCCCTGATATACGAACACAAGCTGTCATGCCTCGCGAAACTCGGAGTGCACACCATATTATGGCCGACAAGGCGTGAAATGCACACACAATACATCAGAAACAGTGAGGGCTCGACCTGTTACTCACCTCAGATTTTACTCACACAACGGAGCAGAGACACTATTCATAGCACCAGAATTCACCACATTATATGGATATCTAAGTTCTGTTAGCATGTTCACATAATCACATAACTGAATCTTATCTTCGGACAGTTGGATCCAGTTTAAATCTTCACACACGCTGTTTCATTTTGATCAATTTTGAATGGTACTCTTTCACCTATGTCTAAGTCTTCAGAGCTGTTTATTCCTTCAAGATTCGCGACAAAAAAAGTCAACTTCGCAGCCGTGACAGGTCAAGCTCCTCCCATGTTTCACCTTAATACGATTAGTGCAAGTGGGAATACACGCATGCTGGTGTACATCATCGAATGAGCTGTTCACTAATTCAGGCAGTGGCCGTAGCCCAATACATTTTAACTGGTCTATCCATTAGGCCTGGCAGATTGAGAAGAAAATCGTTCCGTACTCTCGTCACACAGAAGACTAGACAGCATTACGTACCTTTAACGAAACCGTACTTGTTATGAGAAGTGCGGAAAATAAACAACAAACACGCATCTCTGTCCATGACGACCTAATGCGAAGGACGACATTTCATTTTCCTCGCATTTTACCATTTTTGTGAATTAAAATAAGTAACTGGTGGAAGTCATCAGTTTCCCTTGTAAAAGAGTACCGTCATCTGGGTATCACACAAGTCCGCAGAGGGGATCCTCGCAGCAGGCACAGAGGGAGACAAACACGTTGCTGACAGCCAGTAACGCCTGCTCTGTGTCCAACAGATTACACGCCAGACAAGGGTGTCAGAGAAGTTGCCGTACCAGCCTGTGGGTCAGACCCCTAAGACCTGCTTATTAACAGTCGTAGAGGCAGACGAAAGCATAACAATGACCGGCGTGCTGACGGGCTGAACATCAGGGGTTCTGTTCTTACAACAAACAGGAATGTTCTCTATACACCAGCAAGCCCAGAGCTACTCTCACTCCCAGCTAACCTGTTATCTAGTCTCTACTAGAGAATGGTTCTATGGAAATATGTATAGTGTTTGGAGGTAACGGCCTAAAGTGCTTTATAATAATAATAATAATAATAATAATAATAATAATATATCACTAATATATTATTATTATTATTATTATACAATATGTATGTCTCCTGTCACAGGCATTTCTTCCTGGTACTTCTCTTGAAACAGCGGTGATCCCCACCGCTCAGGCTTCAAGCTTCACATTGCAGTACTTTCCGTATTATGTGTGACTATATCTAGTACAAAAACAAAATCAATGGCAATGTGGGGGAACTACATACAGAGGGTAAAAATTGTGATAAACAACAATATTATTGAACAAGTAACAGATTTTAAATACTTGGGGTATCGCATATCAGAATACGGAAGTGATTTAGAAGATAAAATTGCAAACATACAACAAAATAAACGGAGCTATACGGAGACATTTTGGAAAACAAATGAACAAAGAAACAAAGTTAAGAATTCACAACATTACAGCTAAAGCAGCATTGAAATTTGGAAGT
>Ga0131853_10015951_pt1 | contig 13722 bp, 10 predicted proteins | sample TergutLab28metaG_FD_92764 | JGI IMG/M metagenome (GOLD analysis project Ga0131853, IMG submission 92764) | Labiotermes labralis P1 segment gut microbial communities from Petit-Saut dam, French Guiana - Lab288 P1 (version 2) (version 2) | ecosystem: Host-associated > Arthropoda: Insects >... | reverse complement strand
ACGCTCTGCCCACACTGCATTTATGTGTTTTGTATTTATCTGAGAACAAACAGCGACTTGTGCCACTTACAGCATAAACTGATTGGTTTTTATAACCGAGATGAAAAGTGTTTACAGCGCGGTTCGAACTGGGTCTTTAAATAAAGCGGTCTGCGCTTCTTCTTTAAAGGGTTAATACAACCAGTACGATTCTATGCAGAGCTGGCTGGACTTGCCATGCTCCAGTTCACAGGCTATTCGTAGGCTGTTGATTTGGGTGCAGAAGGCCGTCTGTCATAACTGTTTGCTGTAAGCTTAAATTGTGCACAGTGATTTTATGATTTTTTGCATTAGTACAACAGTGCCGACTGACAAATGTTTTGGCTTTAAACAGCCGCAACTTCTTTTTACAGGCAATGTATTTTCTTTCGGGTTAGGGGAGGGGGGGGGTCATGAGTTTGTGACTTCATTTTGTAAAAGAGGCGGGGTTCAAACTTTTTTCTAACGAAATATGACAAGACGGGGGAGGGGGTCTTTTACGCCAAAATCCTGTGGCGACCCCTAATCTACCACATTATAAACACCAGTATTCCATGTAGGGATCTTCTGTTGAAGACGCAAAACTTACCGTGAGATTATGCGTACTAGAGTCAAAGATTAATGTTAGACATTTAGACACCGTTAGATTTAAGTATCAACCATAGAAGGTATTTAGTGTGTAAAGTCTGAAATTCGGCTGGACCGATATGACTCAGGATAGGGAGAGGTGGCAGGAATTTGTGAATGCGGTAAAGAACCTTCGGGTTCCATAAATTGCGGGGAATTTCTTGACTAGCTGAGAACCGGTCAGCTTCTCAAGAAGGACTGTGCTCCATGGAGCAAGTCTTAAATTAATTTACACACTCAAAGGGACGACATGCAATACATGATATTGCCGCTGTGAGGGAATCTACAAACGAACTGTCCCAGTGCTAGTACGACCAACATAAACCGGAAGGAACTGGCTGCCAAATGGAATCCTGCGTTGAACTGTATGTTTTAGGTAACTGTTTAGTACTTTTTTTTACCTACTCTTCGGCAAGTGGCCAGATAGGTCTAGTATATCGGATGGTGGGATTATAATTAATAAATAATTCGGTAGGAAATGCTTGTGGCCTATTGTGAAGAAGTGTACACTAACTAACTGGTTGGGCCGGGTAGCTCAGTCAGTATAGTGACTGGCTACGGGCTGGGCGGTCCGGGAATCGAATCCCGGTGGAGGCGAAATATTCCGCACCTGTCTAGACCGGCCTTGGGACCCACCCAGTCTCCTGTACAATCGGTACCGGGTCTTTCTCAGGGGTAAAGAGCGGCCGGGGCGTGACGCTGGCCCCTCACCCCCTACTAGTGCCGTGACCAAGAAAGAGTAGAGCTATAACTCTACTCTCTCTCAGGGCCATATGGCCTGTACAGAGCTTCAGTGCCTGTACAAGGGTGCACTTTAGCTTACCTTTTACACTAACTGGGGTCGTGGAACCCCTGCCGATAACAGGGAATCGAACGGAGAATTCAACCTGTGACATCACGAATACGAAAGAGGAACATTGTCTGTTTCACTGCGAAGTATGAAGTGTTAGTTATTTATCAGTCTCTTTCAAACACGAACTTCTTTTTCTCTGCAAACGAGAGACCCGATGGCAGAGTCCATCTTAGCTGGTCGTTGGGTAAATTGCTACCTTGCGGTATTGCATGTTTCCTCCTGGGAGGGCAATACATGGCCGTTATGTTGGTGCGGCAAAGGGAAATGAAACCTTGTTCTCCCCACCACTACCCCCCGGCCCAAAATTCTGTTAAACGCATAATAATAAAATGGTACAACTGTAGGTTTTGTCTCAGAAGATGTTAGTACCTCATATAATTTTCATTAACTGCTAAATTCAAGGCTTTAAAAAATAAACCAGCGGAATAATAGATGGAACTGGCTGGAGGGAAACAGTTGACATGCGACTTGGGTGATTCCTGTTTTTATGTATTAGTCAAGCGATTCACCTGTCGTATATGTACTCCATCTTCTTTGCCACTTCTTTTATACGTCACTTCCGTTTCCTAGTCTTATTACCTTCCTAGTGGCAGGAAACAAAACAGTTTTTTCCCCGAACTCAGGTACTAAGGTATGGGCTCGAAGATCTGGGGTTCGCATACCGACAGGTTTAAGAGATCAACCCAGAGGCCCACTCTGTCTCCTATTCAGTGTGTACCTAGGATCTTTCCTTGGGGTAAAGTGGCCAGGACGTGAGGTCGACTACCCACCGCCATTGGTGCTTATGTCCCATCAGCCCTACAGGTAGAAAGCTGTTTGCAGAAGTTTGAATACTAGTGTCGCCAGTATGCACAGCGCATCTCCCACTTCACATCGCGTGACATGCAAGTCTTCAGCCCCCTGAAGAAGCATCGTGGTGGTCACATATGCCAAACTGACGTGGAAGTGCAACGAGATGTCTTGCAGCGGTTCGATTCGCAAAGCCCATAATTATGTGCTGAAGGCTTACATTCATTGATGAAGCCTTGTGACAAAGATATGGACCTTCAAGATGACTATGTGGAAAAGTACGTCATGGTCTTTTGTCACGTGGTAAATGTTATTTAAAAAATTGCCTAATAAGCAAATATTCACTGCAAATTCTTACTTTCCAATCGATCGAGGTATTTCGTTATTGTCGATGATTTGCAGCTGTGTTAATCACCTACGTAAATAATAAACTTTATATTTCCAGATAAAAGCAAGATATATTAACCTTTAGACGCTTAACGTGAACTATAGTGGTCGTACCGCACCGCTAACCTCTAAAGTTGCAATTTATATATTTATTCAACAAATATAGGTACTGAATATTTTAAACATGTATATACTCTCCGTTTTTTTCTCTTCAAAATGCAGTTTGTTTCATAATTCTAACGTATTTGGTTCTTGTATTATTCACATTTAATATACAGAGTGTGCTAAAATTAAAAAAATAATTCCGGCGCCAAAAGGTTAAATATTTTGACTGTGTATTTGCAAAGTTCCCAGCATGCAGAGCGCATCAAAAACAAGTTCGATAAATGTCTGCATTTTCACTACGTACGACGGGAAATCACATTTATGTAGCTCCATATTATTTAATTACAATCAAGCATAAAGCAAAAAAATATTATATAGGCTTATATGTCTTATTTTCCCCTAAACACCGGGAATCGAAATCACATATTTGTGTCAACTCTTTCTTTGGGCTCCTTGGTTGTCTTTCCCCCTGTAATTATCTTGTCAATGATAACGTATATAGCCTAAAATATTTGATTTGCTCTACAGTTTTATCCGCAACTTTTCTTAACACAAAAGATGTTCACCGAAATTTAATAAAGGTTCGAATGTAATCAAATTTAATCTAAGACTGAATTTATCCGACAGATTTGTAGAACTCCAAATACAAAATTTGTAGAACTCCCAAATACAAAATTTGTAGAACTCCCGAATACAAAATTTGTAGAACTCCCGAGTACAAAATTTGTAGAACTCCCGAATACAAAATTTGTAGAAACCCCAAATACAAAATTTGTAGAACTCCCGAATACAAAATTTGTAGAACCCCCAAATACAAAATTTGTAGAACTCCCGAATACAAAATTTGTAGAACTCCCAAATACAAAATTTCACAAAAAGTGTGTATAGTTGGACTAGATATTTTTTCCTTGTGCACGGACACGTTAAACAGGCATGACGAAGGTACTGTACAAGTCGCATTTTGCAACAGTTTTGCGAAATCGCCTATAAAAGGAAATTATATATACAAACCACAAACGGTATTTATCTCGGTATTTAACCAACTTGATGCACAAAATTTGTTTCACAGTAAGTTTTATTTCATGTCTCTACATATTTCGAGCACATGTGCATGAAATAAAACTTATTGTGAAACAAATTTTGTGCATCAAGTTGGTTAAATACTGAGATAAATATACTGAGATGCAGTCAGCTAAACGTCAAAATTGTTTACGTTATGTAACGCCGAGACGATTCAATCATAAATATAACTAGGTAAGAATCCGGAAGGAAAAGTCATGACTTATTTCATTGTACCTCGCATCCACTGGCCTGTAGAGGACGACCTAAGAGTTCCGCTAACTCTAAACCTATCCCTCCCCAATATGTATCCAGGCGTCCCCTAAACTCAGCGTCACTAGGACAACCAGCAGGGCAGGAATTTTTACAGTATCAGTTGGTTGCATGACGTGAAATTACAGTTATGTCGGTACTGCAGGAATTGGTCGCCGTCTGTTACAGCACTACGCCAGTACAGAGCGAAGCCATTGAACGCAGCCTTAAGTTTACCATCGTCGAGGTAGGAATCCGAGACTTGATCGAAATGCACTTCCACAGATACAATGAAGCTCACTTTATCCACGGCAGGATACATTTCTACAGATATAAAGAAGCCTAACACATCCGCGGGCGAATATAGTTCTACGTATAAAACTAAGCCCATTTCTATCTGCAGCCGAACAGAGCCCTGCAGATATAAATAAGCCTATTTTTACACGCGACTGCATACATTTCTGTACATATAATCAAGTCTTGTTCTATCGGCGGCTGAATGGATTTTAACAGATATAACGAAACCTACTGTGTCAGAGCTCAGTCGGTATAGCGACTCGCTACGGGCTGGACTGTCCGGGGATCGAATCCCGGTGGGGGCGAGATTTTCCGCACCCGTCTAGACCGGCCCTGGGAGCTACCCAGCTTCCTATACGATGGGTACCGTGTCTTTCCCGGGGGTAAAGCGGCCGGGCCGTGGCGTTGGCATTCACTCCATCTAGTGCCGAGGTTAAAGAAAGAGTAGAGCTATACCCCTATTCCCTCTGTGGGCCTTTGTGGCCTGTTCTAGGGTGAACTGTGTTAGTATTTATACGAAGCCTTTTCCATCTACGGTCGACATTTGTCATTTGTCAAGAGTGAGCGTATCCTGTGTCGAGTCAAGGTCGCGAACCATTGTTACGTTGCCTGTAAATCGCATGCCCTGGTATTTTATTAAAGGAGAGAGGAGGGTGAAGACCATTTCAGCCCTCTGCATAATTTTACTTCCTTTCCTCCCACTAGAAGTCGGCTATCATTAAATCCACAAACTTTTATAGGGAAAGCGAATCAATAAATCCTTTGACAATAAACGTTATGCCGGGCCCTGTGAGGGTGGTCAGACGTAACGAGTTCGGTCCTGAGAGTAATCGTAAGATACATGCAGCGTCCGTCGGGGTCGCAGCAGCATTTCGACGCGGTTCGAGACTGGCGCCGGTTCTACTTAATCTGATACGAATTTTATCGTCACCTGCTTTCATGGGCATTATTAATTGTTTATGGATTGTATCTGGGATCGCATACAGTAGGGGTATTTTGAAAAAGGTAAATGAAAGAAAAGCTTAGATAATATATGTTTATTTGTTGTGCGTTTATTTATTTATTTAAACTTATATGGATCCCCTGTCATCCAGGCGTGGCGCATCCGCAGTACAATACGGAATGTGTCAGACAGAAATTACGGTTATATTGAATAAGCCGTCACGGATAGCCGATCATGGGTGGTCTTGTAGCAGAGGATTTGGGTTGGGGAATAAAAATTCCTCACTTTTTACAAGAACTTTAAGACATATTACTAAGATCTGGGTCTGCATGGGCTGTTGTGAATAATTTAAAAAACCACAAATTCCATGAAAGACGAAGAAACATACGCATTCAAACGTGCCTGCGTTGTTCAGGTATTTAGCAACACATCTTGTAATTTCATAAAGAAGTTCCCTTTTGTTTGTAATATTACAGCGATTATTAAATAAAGAAAGAATCGTTGCATCGGGCAAGCAAAACGCTTGGGGAAACAAGAACTTCATGTGCAAATTTGGTTTGGAAGACAAATAGGAGACCACCTAGTATCTCTCGGACGAAATGTGGGACTAATATCACAATAAGCCTTAGACGAATGGAGTTTGAATATACGAGCTGAATAAAATCAGATAAAAAAAGGTCTAGTGGGGGGCTTAAGTACTATAATATCTAACCGTCGGATACCAGAAAAAACGCGAGAGAAATCTAACCGACTGAATGCCTCTGGACTCTCCACTGAAGTTGGAAGTTGGCGTAGTAATATTTAAGGACCAGTTCGAAGAGGCTACAGCGTATTACGTCACTGCATGAAATTCTACGATAGAGCAGACGAGCGGAGCTACAATAAGAGTGATGACACAGCGGTTAGAGTAAGCAGAGCGGAACTTGTTCTGTAGCGTCTGATAACGGTCTGTGCCCTTTCTAACGGCACCGTTCAAAGAACAGATGTCACTCGCTCTATTAGGACTAGGGCGCAGGCTGTACTAGGATGGTGATTGGTCAGTTGGATACAAGCTTGTGTAGAGTGCATATCTTTGTGTATTTTTCGCTGTTGATTAAAAACGGTGTTCGCCATAGAATGCTGACGCTAAGACAGGAAATCCGGATTCCTCCGTAGCCAAGGGCGTGCAACGTGTGAGAGTATATTTCCGAAGAGGATATACTGGGGTAAGTAGGGATAGCCACTTATTGCTTTTAAGAAAGAGGGACGAAAATGCTGCACGTATATTTGCTCCTTCCAACCGCCAGTCCTGTGAACAACCCGACCCTGGCTACCCGTGCACAGATCTGATATCAGATTGCGATTGGACTCAAAACTGTCCAACTAGGGTGTTAGATCTTGTGGGTTGTTACGTACGTTTCGGGACAGTCTATCGGTCCTGTTACCTACGTTTCGGGACAGTCTATCGGTCCAGTCTCAAGAGTCAAACAATATTAGAATCCACATTCTTCTTGGACCACCTGACCCTTCAAGTTGGGCCGATAGGATGTCCTGAAGCGTCAGTAAAAACGTACGAACACACTCCGCGTAACAATCCCAAAAAATGGCAGGCCTATCCTGCACCACGGCAGGGGTCTGATGTCTGGCACTGTTCAATTAATGTACGTGGAGGAACAAGAATTTCAACTCCTCAATGTATGTATATGTACACAATCTTGTTTTTATCTAGATATACCCCTTCGAATCTGCTCCACTTAGACGGTTTAGACTCTAGAAAACTGCAATTGCTATGTGTGCCTATACCTCAACCTTGTTTATAATTCTGCACCTTGTATACAGATTACATTTACAAGATTCGTATTATTTTCGCAATAAACAGGGACTTCATACCTGAACAACATCGATCACTTGCCTCTATAGTAGTGACGCAGCACCATCTCTGTGAAACAAGGAAATTAATTTCCTCACGTTATGAATTTCTGGCTAATCATATGGAAGTCGACCATTCTTCGGCGCTAGCCTCATCATGGTGACCTGACAGTGTGGACAAGAGCAAAAATGTTCTTTCCTTCTGTGATATTCTGTATTTTATGTGGCCTATTTTACTCTTGAAGCCCTTGCCTGATTTTATTTCGTATGCTGATGATATAGTAACGTGATATTGTCAAATCCCACAGAACCCAGCACTCTTCCCACTTTTTCTAGCAGCTTGACCCTAAACTTATTCTGCACATACGACCCACAGTTTGTAGCCCTCATCTGCCTTTCAGTGCACGCACACCCCTGTAATGTGTCAGTGCCCACCATTGCCTTAGTTTGCGCAAACTCCAGCAGCACTAATAGTTTGCTGGAAATCCGCCAGGAGGTGCTCTATTCGTCACTCAGTTTAGACGAAGAACCGGAATAAAGAAAACTCCCCACTGCTGTGTCACCCATGTTTTAGTAATTACTGAAATCGTCTCCACGCTTCGAGTAATTAAAAGCACGTGCATCCATAAGGGGGATGATGTAACGTGTGTTAGTTGGCAGAACTAAACTCCAGCTATAGAAGTTACTGTGTTGTAGGTTGACATTTTTTAAATGTACGTCTGGACTAGCTGCCACGTTTGTTTTCATCATCACACAATGAATAATTCCTTTACTAGCCAACGGTCGCACCAGCTGTCAAGAAATCCACACTTTTTATGGAAATCAAATATTTTCTTTCGTCTAAATACAATTACATAATTGTTTAAAAAACGGTTTGATTACTTGTTTTAACAAAATAGATGATAGCAGTTTTTGTGAATAACTTGAAGAATTTAAATACAACACGCCAGTCGATAACACAACATTTTATTTATAAACAAAATAGTATATTTTGTCAGGGCGACATGTTTCGACCTTATAAGGTCATCCTCAGGCCCTCCAAGAAGACAGATCCAAACAACTCTTGGATCTGTCTTCTTGGAGGGCCTGAGGATGCCCTTATAAGGTCGAAACATGTCGCCCTGACAAAATATACTATTTTTATACATAAATAAAGTGTTGTGTTATCGATTGACGTGTCGTATTTGTATGTTGTAACACTTCGGGTTGGAAAACACAAAAAAAAAACTCGAAAATTTCTTTTGAGTATTGATGTCCACGTTCGTACGTCCTCGCTATGGGATACTATCCGGAGCCAGAAGATCTTATCAACAACATTCTCTACCAGAATTATCAGTATCAAAATCCTCTCCAGGTTTAGGTTTCTTATGCTATTTACTCCCCTGATATTTTCAACTTACGTTTCAATTTCCGTTTCTCAACTCTCCATCCTCGAAACACTACTTACTTACCTCATTTCTTTATATTGCTACACTAATATTACTTTATGAGACAATGCATATGGTGATGCTATTTAGTATGCAAATTTTTCAGCATGATACTTCCGGCCGATCCCAGTGGCCGTGGAGTATAAGGCGTGGGTCCTTGGCTCTTGACTGCTGGGATCGTAGGTTCGTATCCCGCCGATGGCATGGATGTTTGTCTCTTGGTTTATTTGCATGTTGGTTAGTTAGCTCCTGTGCGACGGGCTGATCACTCGTGTGTGTCTGTGTTAATCTCGAAACGTCAAGAACGAGACGGCTTTGGGCCCGACATGGGCCTTTGTGTTCCCCTAAAAAATATAAAGTCCAATTCTCTATGTCCAAATATTTATCGAAGCACATTCCTTCCCTCCCTTTTCTCCACGGTTCTTGTTTCTTTAACGTTTCTTCCTGGTATTTTGTGTTTTTTATTTACCCGATAAAAGAGGAACTTTAGGCTTGTAACAACGCTGTGGTGATACAGGTTTGTTAAACTAAGTGCGAAACTGGTTTTAAAATATATTTTCCCCCACCAGTTTCATTAAATCTAAAACCAAATTTGAAATTATTTAAAACATGAGTCATTATATCAAAGTGAATATGAATACTGATCTCGACTCGAACTGTGTATATTGTTGATGGCTTGCTTCTATGTTTCACCAATGGCATATCGTTCACCATCTCCAGCAGTAAATTTCCAGAATTACGGGTCCGACTTGTGCCGGTATCGACCCTTCATTTATCTATATTCTTCGTGAAAGTCACCAGTTGATCATCATAGCGCCCAAGTAGCTTGGTAGAAGGTCGAGGTGTAAGCCCAGAAAATTGATTTTAATTTACGTTATTTTTCGTCCCCTGTGTTTGTGATCGATGAAAAATTCAGCGAGAATTGACTTGCATTTGACTGCTTTGAAGTTTCCGAGAAATGCACGGTCACTGCTTTAAATGTTCTCCTAACTGCTCCCTCGTATATACTAAAATTTCGTCAGGCTCTCTCTCTCTCTCTTTCATTCATGATTCCTGTAAAGTATCAACAACAGAAATTCCGCTGAGGAATAAAAAACTAACTAGATGCCACTTATTATTTTATTGTACTTCTTATATGCTCAACATGTTTCAGGCACTACTATGCCCATCATCAGGACCTCACGACTATAATGTGGTAATCAACATTATAGTCGTGAGCTCTTGATGATGGGCATAGTAGTGCCCGAAACATGTTGAGCTTATACGAAGCCATGAAGGCGTGTAGGAGCAGTAGACATATATTGACATCACCCTATCTACTCATATTTTCAGATTATTTCGTTTATGAACATAGAGCTTACAGAGGAGACGGTTAGAGATATTTGATGCGTGTCTGTCATGGATCCAGAGAGTTAAACAGTGCAAAGTTATTGACGTTTTTTGAGACCGTGCATCATTAGAACACCGATGTAAGCAACCAACAAGACACAACAAATTCCGTTTATTGACCTTTTTAAATTAGCTCTACATGTTTCGGGCGACAAACTCTCCCATCCTCAGGAACACTTTTTGACTGTATATACAGCTTTTGGTACTGTACAATGCACCGATATTGTTGCCGACCGGTCGGTAGCAATATCGGTGCATTGTATCAAAGCTGTATATACAGTCAAAAAGTTTTCCTGAGGATGGGCGAGTTTGTCGTCCGAAACATGTAGAGCTGATTTAAAAAATCAATAAACGGAATTTGTTGCGTCTTGTTGGTTGCTTACATCGCAGTGCAAGGTCATCTCACTGAATTTCCGTCAGTTAATCAACTAAATAATCGTAAATTTTGATGTTTTGCTGACCGTGCATCTCAGTATAATCTTAGTAATTAACCAACTTAATGCACAAATTCTTGTTTTATAATAAGTTTATTATATCCCTCTACATGTTTCGAGTACTATGTGCTCATCATCAGGAGGTCAAAACTGTATTATACAGTATCTGTTATCATCACACCTGTAGGTGGCCGTCCGGTGCACAGGTTGAGAGAGGACTGGGCACCGGACGGCCACCTGTAGCTGTGATGATAACAGATACTGTATAATACAGTCTTGACCTCCTGATAATGAGCACATAGTGCTCGAAACATGTAGAGGAATATAATAAACTTATTGTAAAACAAAAATTTGTTCATTAAGTTGGTTAATTACTAAGATGAATATTCGTAGTTACATTTAACGTAATTTATTTGTTCATTTTGTACGCTTCATGTTCCTGGCAGCCATAATAGTGGCAACACCTCGTTGTTATGACAGAGCTGACGGAAAAGTGGGTATTTTACAGCGAAGTAACATTTCGCCTAGCGCGGATGTGGCAGTGAGCGGTTGCAAATAAATGTACATGAACAGAACTTGCCAAAGGCTAATGTAATTTCCAATACATGCGGATAAACGCGATCGGCTACTCTCTCAGGTACCGTGGAAGCTACATCATCAGCTACACAGACAGTGTAAACGTTTAGCTACCAGAAAGGTATGTATTTTAGGTGAGGGAGGGTGTATAAACGTCCCAGTTCGCGTAACCATGTTTTCCCCATAAGAAATTTGAACAATTCTATATTTAAAATAATATGTAATTTGACTGTCTAACACAACTTTTTATGTATAAACTATATATATATATAAATTATATTCAAGTAGTAATGACAACTACATGTTTCGGCTTTCCTTTTTAAGTCATCTGGTTGTAACTCTCGGATATTTCAATATAAAATTGACGCTGCTTTTCTTCATCATTTTCCTCATCACATCTTGATCAGTTTCCCTCACCCCTGCTTACGATGAAGGATCAGTTTCGGTTTATCACTTACAATATTAAAATATTTAGAAGAATATATGGTCTTAAACATGAAAACGGGGAATGGAAAATTCGGACGAATCGAGAACTAGAAGAGATGAGCAAAGGAGGAAATATAGTAAAATGGATAAAATGACAAGGGATAAGCTGGTTAGGTCACCTAGAGAGAATGGAGGAGGATAGGATGCCCAAAAAGATCTTCACTCAAGAACTGGAAGGGACGAGAAGAAGGGAAAGACCGAGGAAACGATGGAAAGAGGACGTAGAAAGAGATCTTCAAGTGCTGGGAGTGAGAAGATGGAGAAAGTTGGTGGCAGATAGGAAGAATGGAAGGACATTGTTCGACAGGCCAAAGTCCACAGTGGGCTGTAGTACCAATGGAAGAAGAAGAAGAAGAAGCAGAAGAAGAAGGAGAAAAATAAAAAGAAAAAACTTAACAGTAATGCATAATATCTTTAAGCCCTGATAATTATGAGTTTGCACAAGTTGTGTTCTTATAGAGGTATCCGAATTTTCGGAGAGATTTTATATCTGCAATCTAGAAAGAATGAAGGTAGTCTGTCCAGAAAATATGTGTATGATGTCACTGGAAATGGAAAATAGGGAACAAATAGTTATGGGTTCAAATGTTAAGCTATGTCACAAAAATTAGGACCTCTAATTCCTCCGCGTGACGCACTCGGCCCTGTGATGTGCTGCTGTATTTTTAACTGGGCCTTCCACGCCCCTGTATTCGCTTGGCTGGTGTCAATCCGTTGCAGTATCCTGAGTGACAGACAGGCAGAGCCGAGAGCTAAATTCCCGCTAAGAGAATTATCGCTAATTACGTCATGGGCATCGCCCCATTCCGACGGGCGCCAAGATAGCAAATTTTTCATGAGCATACAGCACCATTGGTGGGAGCGGCGAATGGGGCTGGAAGGGGGTGGGATGGCTCTGTGAAATCATCACGTGGTTAGGTTAGTACTGTCAGTGTCATAGAAATCTGGCAACAGGTCAACACGACTACTTTCTTTAACATTTGCAAGTTCACCTTTTAACAGGCCACGACGGTCCACAGGAGGAGTAGAGGTATAGCTTTACTCTTCCTTTGACTTCTACGCCAGATGGGGTGGATAGTCAACGCTACGCCCCGGCCGCTTTACCCCCAGGAATGACACGGTACCCATTGTATAGGAGTCTAGTTGAGCCCCAGGACCGGTCTGAAAGATTGCCGAAAATCTCGCCCCCACTGGGATTCGATCCCCGGCCGTCCATCCCGTAGGTATTCGCTATAGCGTCTGAGCTGTTCCGGTCCACTTAGAGTTGCAAGACAGTGGAGAAGTAGCAATATTGGACGTTTTTTGACATTACCAAAATAAAGTTGAGAAACAGTGCATCTCGTTGGATTTTATTGTAAGAATATAACAGCATTAGGCTATTGACTGGCCGAGACAGTCTTCGTGGTACTCACACTGCTTATTGCAACCTGAAGTAACTGTGTTCAGTCCAATCCACATCTTCTAGCATATTTCTGTACAACACATTTCAATTATATCTTTCGATTTAGCTCGTGTTTTTATCCCCCCCCCCCTTTCAAGCATTCCATTCAAAATTGCAACTGACGTTTGGACCCTTACTGAGGGGGGTAAACAGAATGTGTGTCAGAACAAATTCTGAGGTGGTTACTGGATTAGTGGGCGCGCAGTGGCTCAGTTGGTTGAAGTAATGCGCTATTAGCCGCAAGATTGCGGGTTCGATTTTGGATGGTGTCACTGGTACTTTGCATTGGTATAACGACTATGGCCCAGGCGTTGACTCAACCTCTAACAGAAATGAGTACCAGAAATATTTCTTGAGGATAAAGGCAGCCGGTACGCAGGGCTGACAACCTTGCCAATTTCATGTGCCATTTGTCTTGCAATCTGGGAGCCGCAGCCTCCTGGAACCACCAGGACCTGTTCAGGATTTACAGGGATTGCTTTACCTGTTTTATTGGGCGTAGGAGAGAATGGTCAGAGGAGTGGATAGAATTATGTGCGGCGTTTTATATATTCACTATATTACAATGACCCAATAATTTGATGTCCATTATAGAATAGCTGGGAACCATATTTATTCCATGCAATATTTCCGTTGGGAAACACCAAGAAACGAAGCCACCCGGTAATCTAGACATACGGTAATATTACCATAACGTGCCTGTCTGAAGCTGGGCTCTGGATAGAGTAGGTTGTTCAAAACATTAATTGCGTCAAGCACAACTATTTTATTGTGTACGAGACTACATGTTT
>Ga0131853_10015950_pt1 | contig 13722 bp, 5 predicted proteins | sample TergutLab28metaG_FD_92764 | JGI IMG/M metagenome (GOLD analysis project Ga0131853, IMG submission 92764) | Labiotermes labralis P1 segment gut microbial communities from Petit-Saut dam, French Guiana - Lab288 P1 (version 2) (version 2) | ecosystem: Host-associated > Arthropoda: Insects >... | reverse complement strand
TTATATAAGGATTCAGTCCGTACCGCGCTGTAAACACTTTCCACCGCGGTTATTTAAAGACCAAACGTAATCTGCTTTATATAAGGAATCAGTCCGTACCGCGCTGTAAACACTTTCCACCGCTGTTATAAAAACCAATCAGTTAATGATGTATACAGAAAAAGTCTCTGTCTGTTTTGAGATCCGTACAAAACACTCTAAACAAAATGATCACCACGTAGAATATTTGAATGTTAAACCTGGTGGTACTTATAGAAACCGCTAGGCTTTACATGTTTAAGCTATTGTAGGAAAATTGGAAAATGATTCGTCAAGAAAGATGGGGTGGGGAGAGTTTTGGGCTGGATTAATTTTGCTCAGGCTAACGGATTGTTGTAAACTCAGAACTGAAATTTCGGATTCCATAAAATGGAAGAATTTCTTTACCAGCTCAGGATTTTTTTTTCCATGGCGCAATAGCCACTAGAGGGCCAGGGTCTCTTTATTACTGTGTCTTCACGATCACACTCAGGCACACTAAGCTCGGTAGGACTACTCTGGAAGAAGGATCGGCCTGACGCAGAGACCTCTGCCTAAAATACACGACACTCACAGGGGACAGACATCCTGTCCCCGGAGAGAGTCGAACCCAAAATCCCAGCAGGCGAGCGGCCGCAGATCCGCACCTTAAACCGGACGGCCGCTGGGATCGGAAGCTGAGGAACTATTTGGTACTGATAAGAAACCCGATTCAGTAGAGTTAGGATAACAAATGTCCATAGGACACGAGAACTTGGACACTGGTTCGTAAAGCAGTCTCAAAAATATGATGGTCTTGGTTAAGGTAAAAGCAAAGGTAAAGTTCACCTTAGAACAGGCCAAGAATTTCTAGAGGGAAGGTAGAATTGTAGCTCTACTCTTTCTTTTACCTTGGCGCTAGATGTTTTGGATAGTCAACACCACGCCTCGGCCTCTCTACTACGGAAAGGACCGGATACCCATTGTATAGGAGGTTGAGTGGGCCCCAGGGACCGTCGGAACGGGTGCGGAAAATCTCGCCACCACCGGGCTTCGATCTCCGGACCATCCACCCCAGAGCGAGTCACTGTACCGACTGAGTTATCCCCGTCCACTGATGATCTCGGACAAGTTGTAATTTAAATAGTGATTAGAGGTTGGGGACCCCGGTAGCACAGTGGCTAAGGTTCTGTGTTACAAATCGGAAGGTCGCTGGTTCGATTCCAGCTGGTGTCAGTGAATTTTTCATTGACATAATACTTCCGATCGCACTATGGCTCTGGGGTCGACCCAGCCTCTAACAGAAATGAGTACCAGCAGTATTTCCTGGGGGTAAAACCCGGCCGGTGCGTAAGGCTGACAACCTACCACCATCCTGTGCCGTTGTCACGAAATCTGGGAACCTTAACTTTCTGGAAGCCTCTGGGCCTCTCCAGGCCTGTAACGGGACTAATTTACCTTTTTTTCTGATTAGAGGCTGTTAAGCAAACATCAGTTAGTATTCGAACGTCGTAAATCACGTTTATGAGTCGACCGTCTGAACGGCTGTTGGCTTCGCAAGAAGGGCGTGTCTTGGTGGGCTATGACTGAAACTTTATCAGCAGGCGCAGTATGAGGAAGGAATGTGTGCACCAACACGTGGAAGTTTCCACACACACACACACACACACACACACACACACTAGAGGGCAAATATAGGTTAGGCGAGTGCAATATGTCTGTAAAATATATTATGCACCGTCAATACACAACATACATCAAACAAGATGCAATAATTACAATTAGGTGATATTTGGCTACATGTTTCGGCCGTATGTATATATATATGGGATCATATACACACACGAGACGCAATATGAAAAAAAGTACCTGTGATACGATTCACGAATTCCACGTTGTTGTTGACATATACACAATACTATTAGTGTATGAACCATTGTTAGGCCTGAATACAGTACATGAAGGCTTAGTTTAACCATTTTACTATACCATTCCACTCTTTTAATCTTAAGAAAGGATTTTCATATTTTATCAGGGTTTAATATGAACAAAATGGGATCCCATTGAGTAATATTTTTACTGTACCTTAATTGTTGTTCTTAGTTGACCTGAAGATGGCCGGTCACGGCCGAAACATGTAGCCAAATATCACCTAATTATAATTATTGCAGCTTGTCTGATGTATGTTGTGTATTGACGGTGCATAATATACTATACAGATTTGATAAAGAGTGTAAGCTGTGGTTATAAGAGAGGAATTATGTATAAAATGAAGGAAAATTACATAAACGTGTTGTGGGTGGAGTAGAAGACTAAAACAGACAAAAAAACCGGAATTTGAGAAAAAGAGGAAGAAAGATGTCGCGGTGGATGATTACAGTAGGATTTCAACTCCATATTCCCTTTATACGACTTTATACAGCATGCATTTCTGAAACAGGGTTTAGGCCACAGCTGTCGAAATCCACCAGAAATATCCTAACACGTGTCTCCTTTCATCTGTCACCTACTGGCCACCTACTTTCTCACAAACGCAGCACCAACAGGACATGCCGTAATAAAGCAGACCAGTGACAAGCCTCAACAGCCACAAATATTGATAATTTCACAGTGAAACCTCACTCTAGACCCCAATATCTGTAAGCAGTGTACTGCGCTTATCACGAACCTCTGCAGCGATCAGCCGGTACGGACAGTCCTAAAGCCGTTTGGAGTTGAGACATTGCAGACTGCAGAAATGTATACTGTGTGGGTGTGAAACGTGGTCGCTGGCGTTGAGGGAGGAATGTAGGCTATAGATGTTGCAGAATAGGGTGCTGAGGGAATATTTGTGCCTAAGAGAGAGGAGATAACAGGGGAGTGGGGAAAACTACATAATGAGGAGTTTACTGATCTGTACTGCTCACCCGATATAATTCTGGTGATCAAATTCAGAAGATTGAGATAGGCGGAGCATGTAGCACGTAAGGGGGCGAGAAGAAGTGCATATAGGTTTTTGATGGGTAAACCTGAGGGGAAAACCATTTGGAAGACCCAGGCGTAGATGGGAGGATAATATTCAGATGCATCTTCAGGAGGTAAGATTGAAACATGGGCTGAGTAGGGACAGGTGGCAGGCCCTTGTGAATGTGGTAAAGGAACTTTGGTTTCCATGAAATAGGGGAATTTCTTGACTGGCTAAGATCCTGTCAACTTCGCAAGAAGGACACTGCTGCATTGAGTTAGTTAGTTAGTTGATTCGTTGGTTAGTTAGTTAGTTAGTTAGTTAGTTGGTTAGCTAGTTAGTTAGTTAATTAATTAGTTAGTTATTTAATTTGTTTGTTTGTTTGTTTGTCACTCCGTCAGTCAGTTAGTCAGTAAGTCTGTCTGTCTGTTTGTTTGTTTGTTTTTTGTCAGTTAGTTAGTTGGTTAGTTAGTTAGTTAGTTAGTTAGGTAGTAGTTTAGGAAGGTAGGGACTTAGTCAATGAGTAAGTAATTAAGTCAGTCAGTCAGTTAGTCTGTCAGTCAGTCAGTTAGTTAGTTATTTAGTTAGTTAGTCACTCCGCCAGTCAGTTAGTCAGTCTGTCTGTTTGTTTGTTTGTTTGTTTGTCAGTTGGTTAGTTATTTAGTTAATTGGATAGTTAGTTAGTTTGTTTGTTTGTTTGTTTGTTTGTTTTTGTTTGTTTGTTTGTTGCGAAGGTAGGTGAGTAGGTGCTTAGTGAGTAACTCAGGTAGTTAGTTAGTTAGTTAATTAGTTAGTTATCATTTTCACCGACGTTTTACTAGAATTAAATCGAAACATATGGTCTTAAGGTCTTAACAGAGACTGAATACAGTGAAGGTCTCTCACGCCAGCTGGCTTGTCATGTGGTTTAATGGGGAATAAGCCAACGTTTAGAAAACCAGATGTGTTCCTGTCAACGGAAGCTGAATTATTTCATTGACGACAGGAGTAATTCTTGAACCCTATTTCATCTGCCTTCCAACCACCTGACGCAGCAGCTGGTAGCCCGAGAGAATTTTATTTCAAAATAAATAAAATTATTTTTGAAAACCAGACCAATCAAGTGCATGACGTCCCTAAAGATCATGACAGCATCATTTGTGCCCAGAATAATAATGTTTAACTTTAAGAAGCTGTGTACCTATTGGCCTTTGTTGTCTGACCTGGTTTTCTATTAGAAGTGTCGTCCTAGTCTAGGTAGATACAGGGGTGCTGTTAAGCCCTTAGCCCGACCAGGAAGGAAACAAGCTAATGTTTCTGTCGAATGGCGTGAATTTCCTTCAGCGCCTTGCCTTGCAGGGAAAAAATACTTGATGACAGCTCGCGTCTCGATTTTGTTGAAATCGCGCGCGTCCCTGACATGCTTCCGAGCTTGTTTCCTACCTGGTCGGGCTGAGGACTTATCAGCAACCCGGGAATTTCTCTATGAACGTTGATATGTGACAGACAACTTGGTTTTACTTTCAAACAAGATAGGAAAACTGCGCACAGCTTAATTTTAAAGGGCATTCGCTTAACAATTTTTGCTGTGGGGAAGCAATAGATATTACATATTCTGAGTGTGTGTCTACAGCCTTAGTTATGCAGCATATAAGGTACTGTATTTTAATCTGTATTCTGTTTGGTTCTACCATGTTTTCTCAACGCTATCTCATAAAAAGCACGATTTTCGGGGGGAAATGTATTTTGATTTTCCCTACTAGATCCGTCTGAAACATTTTTCATTCTGACAGCTCAGTGACATGTTTTTATAAATGAATACTGGTCTTCATATAAAGTGTAAATAATTCTTGTCAGATCTTAATGAAAATTGAATTTTCTTGACAGATTTTATTAAATTTTGAATGAAATTTCATTCAAATCCATCCACTTAGTGCAAAGCTATTGCACGCGGACGAAGAGACAGACGGACGGACATGAAGGCAGTCGTGACGAAGCTATTAGTGGATTTTCGCAATTTTTCGAAAGCGACTAAAAATGACCTAAACCTGCAGGTGTCGGATTTCTCCCTGCGGCGTGTTGGAAAATTCCTGTGTTCTGGGATATGGCTGTGCGTTACTGGGTGACTGGCCACCGATATTCCGAAGGAGCATCGCACCCGTATCTCCAGGCTTACAGAGGTCCGAGATACAGCGTCAAAAATCTCAGAAAACAAAATTATCCAGAACCTAAACGCCATATACAATTGATATTTATCCTCTTCGTCTGTGATAAATCCTTGAAAATAAAAATCTTTATGAAATTCTACAGGACACTGTAACTTTAGATGCCGGACTGCTGGCTAGAAGTCAGTATTCGGAAGGTCCTGCGACCGGCCACCTCGACACAGGTTTTTTTTGGTTTCCCTATGTCTATAAGCAAATGCTGAGATGGTTCCCAAGATTCCAAGTTGCCACTACATGCTTCTCATGTAGCCCTCCAGACTTAAATTTAGTAGTAACGAATTTCATATTTTGTATACATGTAAAATAACCACTGCCACCGGGTGACAACCCAATTGCAATTATTATTATTATTATCATCATCGTCATCATCAACTGAATATCGCCACAGTGTCACATTTTTTAATTGCTTTCATCATGATTACCACCGACGGATATATAGAAAACTGTAGCGTTGTTGCTAGAATAGAGGAAATGTTACACGTGACGGGGAAAGGAGGAAGAAGAGGTAAGCAGCTACTGTATGGCCGTAAAGGAAACGAGAGGCTACTGTAAATTAAAGGAGGAAGCACTAGATCGCACGCTTTGAATAACCCGCTTTGGAATAGGCAGCTGAACTGTGGTAAGACAAACATGAGTGACAGTGCCGTAGAACAGCCTGTATAACATTTCACCGAGCACAAAAATGGGTTTTATTTGTAAAGCTGTTTATACCGCCGGTGTATTTTATGGGTCTTGGTATCTGACACACTCTCGATCGGCAGAACAAGACATGGCATATCAAATGTCCGGATCGCAGATCTTATATATAAAAACATTCAAATTGGATAGTTGAAACTAAAAGAAAAACCCGACGATATTTTATCGGAGTTGTGACTTCCGACTCTGAAGAGCGGAGGTCATATAACATTCTAAGACTTAGATTATGTTCAAAAGTTACAAGAATTGTAATAACAAAGAAGAATACCCGGTTAAGGAAATGTACATAACAGTGTAGAATCTTAGAAACGGGGATAATCACACTTAAAGTGACAGATGAAGGAAACTATGACGTTAATAAATTGAATGTATATTGTACATGAGTGACCGCGGTAAACCAATATCTCAGCACTTTTCCCTAACAAGTGTATTTAGGAGTTCAGTATAATTCTCAGAATAAAAAGTATTTATATCCGTCTAGAGGATACCGCGGTAGCACAGTGGTTAAGGTGCTGTGCTACAAATCGGAAGGTCGCTTGTTCGATCCCAGCTGGTGTCAGTGGATTTTTCATTGACATAAAATCCTTTACATAGCACTATGGCACTGTGGTCGACTCAGCCTCTAACAAAAATGAGCAGCAGGGGTATTTCTTGGGGGTAAAGTTGGCAGGTGCGTAAGGCTGACAACCTACCACCATCCTGTGCCTTTGTCAAGAAATCTTGGAAACTTAATTACCTAAAAACCCTCTGGGCCTGTCCAGGCCTGTAATGGGACTGCTTTACCTTTACATTTTTATATTGTACATGAGGAATGTCATGTAAAAGGCAAGTCGCTATACTATGTAACTGACAATATTCAATAAAATCTTATTGGTCAGACAACTGAGTCAAGGTGTGAAAATCATCCAACTTCTCAGGGACTGACTCTGTACTCATTTTCGTCCTGAAAATTGGGACGAAATCTGTCCCTGTAAAGATGGATAAATTTCACAATTGACGCAGCCGTCAGACCGAGAAGATTTCATTGAATTCTGTATCCGTGAAATCTTCCAACACTTATAAGTGATAACATTAATTTTGATCTTAATAACAACTAAAATCTGTTTGTCTTAACTCTTTAAACGCCAAGTTAAATCCCATCTGCCATCTGCTGGCATTATTAGGAGCTCACCATATTCTCCACGTTAGCAGGATAAGAGTTAAATTTATTCACAACGAAACCAAATTTCGGGCAATTTTTGTCAGGAAAAACCAATAAGTATTAAATATTAACCTTTAGACGCCAAACGTAAACTATAGTTGACGTACCGCACCGCTAACCTCCAAATTGCATTTTATGTATTTATTCAACAAACATAGGTACTGAATATTTTAAACATGGTATATACTCTCCGTTCTTTTTCTCTTCAAAATGCAGTTTGTTTCATAATTCTAACGTATTTGGTTCTGTATTATTCACATTTTATATACAGGGTGTGCTAAAATTAAAAAATAATTCCGGCGCCAAAAGTTTAAGAGGGTGTGTGTAAGTTACATTAGTTGCCCAGCATGTAATGTTAATGGCCGTATTACATCTTCATCTGTGGCCTGTTTGGTTCTACCATATAAGTTCACGTTATATTCCATACGGTACGATTTTCGGAAAACTCCGTAGAACATAATCTGTGTTTTTGATTTTCTCTAACACTTGTGGCTGAAATATTTCTCATTCTAAGAATAATGCAGCGAGATATTATCGTAAATGTACATTGGTCTTCACGCTAAATATCCTTTATTCTTTTCATTTTAAATCAAAGATTTCTGGACAGATTTTCGACAAACATTCTAAATCATATTTTATTAAAATTATTTTAGTGGGAGCCCGGTAGTTCTATGGAGATCTACAGACGGACACACAGTAAGACACAATGAGGTGAAAATCAATTTTCGCAGTTTTGCTAAATCGTCTGCAAGGTTTCGTTGCCACAACCTGTAATCTTAGATACCACAAGACAGCTACATGTTTAGACTGCTCACGATATCCAACGTCAGGCTGTTCATAAAAGAAGATTACAAGTTAGTATGTTCAACTGTCATTTACAGTTCGAGATCTCACACGGTATGCGGTTCTAATGAAATATAATACATCACAATTTTAAATTTGAAAGAAAATATATAAATTATGAAAATTGTAGTGCTTGGGACAATTACACAAGCAGTTATGTGTATCTGTGTATCTTCTGTATTAGAATTATGTCAATCAGAATGCTAAGTTTTTCCGAGGTTTAAATTGTTTCATTAGAAAAAAACATGTTTGTATTTGTGTGTGTGTATGTATGTATACGTGTATGTATGTATGCATGTATGTGTGTATTTATGTATCTACAGGGTTGGGCAATGAAACGGGAAAATTTCAAAACATTAAAAAAAAATTGACACAAGAATTTTTTAATCTCTCTCCATTTTGATAATAAGCCTTAACGGCGAAGCACGCTCCTCACCCCTCCACTGCTGCATTGCTACTAAATGGTAGGAGCTACAGAAGGGGAGAGGCTCCTTCCCCACCTCCCCACACTACTACAGTGAGCCCAACCTCCCCTTAATTTTATCCCGTTTCATTGCCCAACTCTGTAGGTGTGTATGTATTTATGTATGTATATATGTGTGTATATATGTATGTATGTACGTATGTATGTATGTGTGTAAGTTTGTATATATGTATGTATGTATGTATGTATGTATGTGTGTATTTATGTATGTATGTAAATACGTGTGTATGCATGTATGTATGTATGTATGTGTGTATATACATGTGTGTGTGTGTGTGTGTGTGTGTGTAATTTTAAAATCCAGTATTTACTGTATGTGGGTATTTCTATGTAAATATGTATGTATGTGTGTGTATGTATTTATGTATGTATATGTGTGTGTGTATGTGTGTGTGTGTATATGTATGTGTATGTTTGTATGTATGTGTATGTTTGTATGTATGTATGTATGTATGTGTATGTTTGTATGTATGTATGTGTATGTATGTATGCATGTATGTGTGTATATGTATGTGTGTATGTATATATGTATATGTGTGTATGTGTATGTATGTATGTGTATGTTTGTATGTATGTTTGTAGGTATTTATATATATTTGTGTGTGTGTGTGTGTGTGTGTATGTGTAATTTTAAAATCCTGTATTTACTATCTGTTTAAAAGTGAGATGTGCAATAACAGTGGTAGCTGACGAGGAGTCAATGAAAATAAATAATAAAGGTAACGAAAAAGGTGTAAATATTTTTATGGTATGAAGAATTGATAAAAGATTTAAAATTCTTTCCATCTTATCCTCCTGCAAAAGCTGATCTGTGTTGTTCTTACAAAGGGACTGTTAATGAAGACCAGCTGAATAATAAATGTACAGTGATATCTGATAATATTTTGGGGGCTACAATAAAAGTGAAAGTTTCTTGACATAGGCTGTAAACACCACCCCTCCTGCCCCCCTATACTCTACATGCACAGTATGGCTGGGACTTTAAGGGCACAAGAAATGTTTTAGAACCAGCGATTTTAATTTACATGTTAAATAAGCCTTGCAAACTCCATTAAGGATTATCATTTGTAACAACTGAAAATATCAAATATTTACATAAGTTTTACTTCTTAAGCATGGCCGTATATGGACACATAATTAACATAACCTTACACAATATTAAATTGCAACTTTTATGATTAAAGTTTTTAATATTTCAGTGACTGCCAAATAATCGTACAAATATTAAAGTCACAATGCAAAATAACCAGTATTTTTACCTAACAGCATTATTAAACACAATTCGATATTTAAAATATTTTTTCTCTTTGTTCTTTATTTATTGTTTATTTTAATTTACTCCTCCTCAGCCCCCCAATATTTATACTATTCCAACTTTTCGCGCATGTCTTTCCTAATAATACGTACAGAATTTTGATCATATATATGTATACAGGCAAAGGGCAAAGCAATCCCGTTACAGGCCTGGAGGTGCCCAGAGGGTTACAGGAAGTTAAGGTTCTCAGATTTCGTGACAACGGCGCAGGGTGGTGGTAGGTTGTCAGCCTTATGCACCGGCTTCCTTTATCTCAGGAAATGCTCCTGGTACTCATTACTGTTAGAGGCTGATTCGACCCCAAGACAATAATGCGATCGGAAGGATTTTATGTCAATGAAAAATTTACTGACACCAGCTGGGATCGAACCAGCGATCTTCCGATCTGTAGCACAACACTTTAACCACTGTGCTACCGCGATCCCCATAAATATATATATATATATACAGGGCGTTTCATAATGTACTCCGGGATTACAAATATTTATTATAGGAACACCGTAGGACAAGTATTTACGAAACCTGTACAAATAGAAGGAACAACTCAAACATTTCTTCCCCAGTAAGTTCATTTGCGGCGTATTTCACATTTCTGCCGCTAGGCGATGCGAATGTATGTAGTGATAAAATGGCCGCTCCGGTGGAGAAGTAATTTTGTGTGCTGGAATATCACACGAGTAAATCTGTGGTTATTTTGCAACATACGTCCCACCACTGCCACGTGACCTCGCTGACCTAAAGGCACGTATCATTGCAGCAGTGAAGAACATCGACGCACCCATGTTGACGCGTGTGTGGCAAGAACTTGAATATCGTATTGATGTGTGCCGTGTCACTTGTGGTGCACACAGTTGTCAAAAAAAACACTTTTTTTTCAGTTTTCCTGTACCTGTGAACAATTCCATTAAGGTAGGACCTTTGGTTTTCTTGTTATAAATGTTTGTAATCACAGAGATCATTATGAAACGCCCTGTATATGTGCATACATAGATGTCATTTCTAACACAACATTGAAACATTCTAAACTTCCGAACAACTTAGTATTCTGATTGACAAAATTCTAATACAGAAGATACATAGGCACACAGATACATAGGCACACATAACTGCTTGTGTAGTTGACATAAGCACTTTGTTTTACATAATGTATATATTTTGACTAACGTTTGTATTAAACCACATTTCCTTAGAACCATATACATTTTGCGATTATTAACTGTAAATTGCAGCAGTTAATATTGCCTTTTAAACCTCCTTCACCTACAGCCTGATGTTGGATAATTGGAGTAGTCGAAACTTTTAACTCTCTTTTGATATCTAACAATATACAGGGTTATTCGAAATAATTGTCGGGGTTTTAACAGCTTGTCATACACAATACACCTGAGATAGCAGTATATGTATTTTTTTATTTCATATAACAACACTCCAAGTTTTTTTTACATACCTTACAGGTGCTCTATATTTGCAGCCTTTGTGATTCTACAAATATAAACACGATAATCGAGTTCGTTCCAAACTGATTGTAGCATGTCAGCTGTGATTATCGATTATCGTGTTGATGTTTGCAGAATTACAAACGGTGCACATATAGAGAACCTGTAGGTTATGTAACAAAAACTTGTAGTGTTGTTCTGTGAAATAAAAAATACTTATACTCCTATCTCAAGTGTAGTGTGTATGACAAGTTGTTAAAAACCTGACAATCATTTCGAATAACCCTGTATATGGTGATGATTGAGCCGGCTATAGATTCTATTTGATATCAGAACGCAACCTGATGAATTGCCATAAAATCAGAGTCTTCTTCGTTGTAAATATAATTACTGCATATACCCCACTTGCTATATACACTGAGGTTGTCTTCTGAGTACTGAACACTTACAAATGAATCGCCTAACCCATTACATGCTAGATGCGATGAAATGAGGAATTAAAAACAGTGTTCCATTTGACTGAAATTTATGTTCAAATTATAACATGCAAGTGTGGTGAAGGGGTTAATTAAATCTCCATGAAACAAAATATAATTCCTCGAACATCCTCGGAAAGAAATTGCTATTCAGGTGAAGTTCACAGTCGTTTTATCTACACATCAATTTACATAACAACTTTTGTCTAAAATTGCAATATTATGTATCATTATGGCTACCAAGACGCAGTCACATTCGTGCATCTAAGAAGATCTGGCGTCTTTTAACAAATGTTGCTACAGAATTGATTTTTATATCTTATCTCATTATGACTATCCTGCCAATTGCCGGCGCCATAAACGTCAATAATTATTATTAAAATTTTAAGAGTGAGTGGGAAATGAAGAGACGCAACAAAACCAAGAAACGTGTCCGGAATATGCAAAAAATACATGCTTTCCCCATACCCACCAAAAATTTTGAATAAGAAACATGACGTAGACCTAAAGTAAGTTGTGTTATCCTTATTGTTGCACCGTGCATATCGTCGAATTATTTAACCTTTTGGCGCCGGAATTATTTTTTTAAATTTTAGCACACCCTGTATATAAAATGTGAATAATACAGGAACCAAATAGTTAGAATTATGAAACAAACTGCATTTTGAAGAGAAAAAGACGGAGAGTATATACCATGTTTAAAATATTAAGTACCTATATTTGTTGAATAAATATATAAAATGCAACTTTAGAGGTTAGCGGTGCGATATGACCACTATAGTTGACATTAGACGTCAAAAGGTTAATTAGTACAACAACTGATGCACATATATAAAAGTTTCACATTAAAACACTAAAATTGCTCCATATGTTTCAATCCTAAGATCATCTTCAGGGAGCTATACTTTCCCTGCTAAAGTCACAATTAAAAATAATCACTGATTAACTTCGTTGTACTAATAGGGTGAACACCCTGTTTATAAAACAAAATTAATCAGTGACTAATTTTAATAGTGACTTTAGCGAGGAAAGTGTAGCTCCTTGAGGATGATCTTAGGATCGAAACATGTCGGAGCAATTTTAATGTTTTAATGTGGAATTTTTATGTATGTGCATCAGTTGGAATACTAATAAAATAAGATGTGTTATGTGTTTTTTTCTATTACTTCTTTCAACCAATAACCAATTACAGTACTCTAAAACACACCTTTATTTCAAACAGATGGCGCCACGCTATAAGACAGTTTCCGTAATGGTGAAGATAAATTTGTTCTTACGTAAGGCCACAAAGTCCGATATATATTCTTAACCTCGACGTTACAGGGAGCTTCACGTCCTGACCGCTCTTTACCCGGTACCCATAATTGTATAGGCACCAGAACCGGTTTAGAGTTTATTCAGAACGGTGTGTTTGAGTCTTTCGCTCTTCCGAGTTGTTACACAGTAATTGTTTACCGATATTTCGGGACATCCTGTCGGTCCTATCTGCAAGGGTCGAACAGCTGAAGAACACCAGCAAAGACCTCTAGAGAAAAGCTTTTACCCTTGTCAGAAAATGAGCCCCAAAATCGTTGGGCCCATTCATTGGCCAATGGAAACTTTATTATTATTATTATTATTACTATAATGGAATCTTTACTATTATTATTATTATTATTATTATTATTATCCTTGTTATCACCTCTATGCACGGTATTTACAATTATATATTTCGCACATGAAATATGTTGTGTACTTTATATTAGCACTTCCCGCAGTCTATGTGCAGTGACCAATATGGCTGTCTTTTGTAGTTCCTTAATTTCTTGCTTTACCGGTTAGTTGCTCACGTATTGTCTGAGTGATTTTGAAACGGTTCCAGTCGACCCTGTAATTACTGATATCACTTTTGCTTTCACATTCCACATGCGCTGAATTTCTATTATGAGGTACTTATTTTAATATCGTCTCAACTTCTTTATTGAACAAATTTCTGTATCATTATTATTATTAATATTATTATCATCATCATCATCATCATCTCCTTTATGCACGGTATTTATACTTATATTCCTGAGACAAACTATGTCCCTACGGAATACAGTGTTGCAGCTATTCTGTTGTTACTATTCATGGTGCTTATATCG
>Ga0131853_10015948_pt1 | contig 13722 bp, 6 predicted proteins | sample TergutLab28metaG_FD_92764 | JGI IMG/M metagenome (GOLD analysis project Ga0131853, IMG submission 92764) | Labiotermes labralis P1 segment gut microbial communities from Petit-Saut dam, French Guiana - Lab288 P1 (version 2) (version 2) | ecosystem: Host-associated > Arthropoda: Insects >... | reverse complement strand
TTCATGGAACCCGAAGGTTCATTACCGCACTCACAAGCGTCCGCCACCTGTCTCTATCCTGGGCCAACCCAATCCAGTCCACATACCCACATCCCACCTCCTGGAGATCCATTCTAATATTATGGCTTATGATTACAACATAAAAGTTGAACTCAGTGAGTTAACAATCTCCGTGCATGAGAAGAGAAGGTCGTGGGATTCTCGAAAAACAGGGACTCTGAACGTACAAGGACCTGCAAATACAGTTTCCTAGTAAAAAAAAAGTAACTCAGTCCCGTTAAAGGCCCGAGGTTCCCAGAGGGTTCCCAGATTACGTGACAATGGCCCAGAATGAGGGTAAGGTTGTCAGCCTCACGATTCAGTCATTTGTACCCCCAAGAAATACTCCTGGTACTCATTTCTGTTAGAGTCTGAGTCGACCCAAGGGCTATAGTGCGATCGGAAGGATTATGTCAATGAAAAATTCCAATGAAACCGGCTGGAATCGAGCCAGCGACATTCCGATTTGTAGCACAGTATCTTAACCACTGTGCTACCGCGGTCCCATCTTCCTAGTAACATATCTATTAAATCCAAAATGTAACTCCTGGCCATGTCTGAGAAATAGAAGAAATGTTTGAGGTGGAAAATTTGTTTTACAAATTTGTATTTGACCGTGTCTATAACATTTACCTTTTTAAATATTATTTTCGATCCATAACATGAAAGCTGTTGGTTCCTCCGAAACACTGATATCTGTCTAACAAACTTCAAATTTATGTTTTTTTTTTGCACCGTGTATTGTAATATAATTTTATAGTGTCAACCAATGTAATGAAAATTTCCTAAATTAATATTCTAATTTTTAATTATTTTATGTTTCCTACATTTTTCGAACCCGATGGTTCATCTTCAGGAAGACGGTTGTATATACAGTTAAGGTCTGGTACTTTTTACATGCATCAGTACAAGCAGTCTAGTAGAAAGAACAGTGTTCGATCCTCTTGTACCTACAGGACTGCTGATGCTGACATAAAACATGCCGTACTACATACAGCCATCTTCCTGAAGATGAACCCTCGGGTTTGAAACATGTAGAAGACATAAAAATAATTAAAAATTAAAATATTAATTTAGGAAAAGTGTGTTTCGTTGTTTGTTATTTTATAAGACTTCAATTTCCAACATCCCAGAAGACCCCAATAATTTTCTGGCTACGTTCTTTTAAACTATCCTACTGTTGTTAACACAAAACCTCTCAATTTTTTTTGTTAACATAAGTTACATTGCAGTTTACAAATTCAAGGCCTTTTAATCACCAAATTCATCTTAGTGGTACGTGAAAATTCATTCCCTGCCCAAAAAATAAAAAATAAAATCCTCTTCCATTACAAAGATAAACCTGTGAGTATTGTTTATGAAGAAATCGCTGTTTACTTTGAGAGTCACACCAGCATGTCAACAAACTTTGTGCGCAAAATGCAGTGATCGGAGATTGAAAGCAGGCACTACGCATAATAACCACTGCTTAGAAAGCTTTTGGTCTAATCCTGTTACACGGCTTAAGTGCGTTAGACATTTACTTTTCAAACCCGTCATCACGCTCGTAATAACAATTCAAATTTTATAATTTATTTTATATACGACGTTCTGATATGCACAAACAGCAGCACCAACAATTTCGATTTCTGTTTGTGAGTAGTTCTTGTGTTTCTTATGGTACACGAGCCCTGGTGGGCGAGCCATGATCCCAGTCCTGCCTCATTTATCTCACAGCAAGTGACCTCCAAGTGGGGCAACCTAGCGACCTTGCGAAGAATTGTATGGCGCAGCGAGCAAGAAGGAAGTAAGTCAGAGGTGAAAAAGGTAGTTGTCTCTTTGAAAATGACAAGTGTCAGAGGTTGCATTTACATCAGAGCATAAGACGGTTCAGGACCAAAGAAAGCATGCAGTGGCTCGTGACAGTCGTTGGATAAAGAAGCCAGACGGACATGAGAGATTCCAGGTGTCGGAACATATCTTGGTTGCTGTATAAAGAGATGAAGTTCATACACAAAACATTTCAACATGCTTATACATCAGTTGTAGTGTTTGAAACAATTTCGTTTCACATCCAGTAGTTACTAACATTTACTGTCGTGATTTAACAGTACGAAATTTGAAATTCTTCAATGTTTTATTTAAAAAAGCACTTTTTATTTAGCAGGAAAAACGCATCTCCGTAACAATGGGGAATATTCTTTGTTCTCCAAGGAATCATACCAGGCCCTCAAGTACAAGAGTGCCCATAAGAGAGAGGTGGTAGGTATAGTAGGTATTGTACAAGGCAGGTAACTGTTTCAAACTGAAGGCATAAAAATTTCGAAACACCTGTTTAAGAGTAACAAAAGTTTTTATTTTTAGCATTAAAAGCAGAAATTAAGTTTTGTGTGTGTGTGTGTATATATATATATATATATATATATATATAAGTAGACCAATTCTGTACAAAATTTAGAAGTTTCGTCTTACTTTTTGTCCTTAGTGACAAAAAAGTGTCTGTCTTTGTCTCCTTCTTTGGCCGATCGTAAAAAAATGTTAGACCTAGCATATCAGTAGAGACTTACCGAATGTTAAATTTCATTATTTTATTTTGTCATGGTAACAACATAAGAGACAAGGGAAATTCTGAAATGAGGTCGAAGCGTACTTTATTTACCTGAGGATCCTAAAGAGAGTTTTTTTTTAAATAGTTCTTGGAATTAAACTGCTTTTGTCAAGGCAGAGGTTCGTTGGATGTAACATGTATAACAAAGACATGATTGCTGCACAACAGTTCCTTTAGCGTTTGATCTAGCGGCAGCAACTTAACACATCATTGGAGTTAGTAATGTGACAATTGGTAAGCAGATTATACATTTAGTTACTGGATGTGTATGAAGAAATTGTTTCTTGTACGTCAGGAATTGTGAACATTACGAATGGGCACGGCTTAATAACTCATTAGACACATTGCCTTTAGACATAATTTATACTTAAGCAACACTTGGATGAAAAAAAAATAATAAATGAAATATAATAGCAATAATACTACTAATAAAAATTATATATATATATATATATATATTACTAGAGAACTGTAACTTTAAAATTCCTCTCCGTAACTTCTTATTTTCACTTTACAAGCAAGTAAAAAAGGTCTTATTCTTTGTCGTTGTGTGATAAATAATGGTTCTGGATGGAATAAAAGCGCTTGGTCTTGCTGGAAGAGCGGAACCACATTCACTCTCTTCAGATCACAGATTACCTACCAGCTCTGTGCTGAAACTCGTAGAGACAAATGGTGAAAATAATCCTAGGGTTTATGTGCTGAGATTTCCCCTTTAAAATGTGACACAACTTTAATAAGCCTCCGGCTACTTTTTAACACAGCGTGTCATTATTTAAATTTGTAATAGAGTGAAATAGTGCGACACTAGTTTGGAATTACTGTCCCAGTTATGATCTCATTGCTTCTTTAATCATTCTTGTCAATACCAAAAATGGCAGACGCAATCCGAAAACTGCGATGACGCAGTTAAGAGACATTTACCTGGGGCTACTATGTCGTTAGAAACTGGTTCAGAGGCTGTCAGTATATTTGTGCCGCAAATTAAGAAAAGAGAGGTGGGCTTGCTTTCCCCCATATCGTGTCGTAGCCAGGTGGCTTGCTTTGGGTGATGTGTTAAGTAGGCTGATTGAGACTTGGCTTTGTATTGAGGTGCTGTTGAGGTTGTGATGTTGCAGCGATAAAGAGTCATATTGTGAGCTTTTGGGTTATGGCAGTGTCTTGCAGTCCAGTAGATGGTCATCAGAGTTGCTGACGAGTATACGGCGATTGTGTTGAGGGTGGTATTTAGCTAAGGCGAGAAAGCGTCTGTTTGTAGAGAAATGAGGAAAAAGAGGGTTAGAGGATAGGAATGAACCTTATGGAAGAAAGATTGGGTTAAGAAGATGGCTATCCTGAGGGCTGTAGAAAATCTGGCTTATAAAACGGATAAAAACCATCACGAAACTCTCAACTTTCCTATTCAATCATCCAGCAATCATTCACACAACCAACCAACCATCCAAAAATCTTCCTGTATACGGGGTTACTCACTACTTTGCCTTAAATTTAGTGCCTTGCTCTTGCGTTTTTCTCCAAACAGATGTTTCGCAAAAACAAACGTCTCTTTTGAAAGAGTTGCTGAATTATTTTTAACAAACTTTGACAAAATAAAGAGCAGAGGGACAACTGCATAAAATTATTATTTCTGAATTTAGGATCAAAACTGACCATCCTTAGACTCAATACACCTTCTGGGATGATTGAATCGTGTCAGTAATCGCACATGTTTATTAGAATAGCCATTTACTCGGCTTACTGCTCTCAACTGCGGAAAGTGTAAACGCGTTGAAACACCTCGCCTGCTGACATCAGGAACATGTTGTGCTACCTTAATTGTGATTTCTTCCTTAGTCGCACCCCGCCATAACCTGTTGGAAGCTCTGCCGAAATAGAAAATCTAGGAAATAAACAGTGGCTCTCTCTTTCTCTCTAACTCGTTAAACTTGTAGCATTGCTGCAAACATCAATTGCTCCTTATCCATTGCAAATCGGACCTTGTTAGTGACATTTATATCTAGTAATTACCTCTGGAATAAGAATCTGAATTTAAAATATTAGGTCATGAATCTTGTGTGTGTGTGTGTGTGTGTGTGCGAGCACGCGCTGGAAACACGTGTATGTGTACAGAACGCGAAAGTGTACATTAACACATAATAGAATTACCTATTTTAGGAATATGAATCTCAAAGAAACGTTTGAATGTGATCACTATACATGCATTTATATATGCAGACATTTGAGCTGGACCGTATTCAGCGCTGCGTGAACTTTGAAAGATATTTAATGCTAACGGTTCCATGTATATAGGTATATATTTTAAAAATCAACCTGTATATATTTTCCGGACCTTTAACTATATCATACGTGAAGAATGAAACAGAACCGTGTACACTGTCTAGTTTATTTATAAAATAGTATGTCGCCGCACGGCAGTAGCTTTAAGACATTGTCCTGCCATTGCATATAAATCTATTATATACAAAGCAAGTAAATGTAGATTTCTTCCTTATATTCCCTGGTGTCGCCAGGTATGACTTTTGTGAATACAGGGTAGCCTTTTTTCCGTGTGCTAAACCCGCCAGTGTGAACGTTAGGTGTTGTTTATGATCCAAAGTCTAACGTTAGAAACCCATATGCCGGGTGTCAATAAATTAAGAATGTTTTGCCCATCTTTTAGTAGGATATCTTGCCACAGAGCTGCAGCAGTTTCTCAGAACAGACAGCGCTGTACGCAATATAAAAACGGCGAGCATCGTGCAGTCATGTGTTATTATTGTCACTTGAACTTTATTCATAGCTTCAAGATTCAAAACCAAATAAACTACTGCCAGAACTAGATTACATCAGACTGTTCACAAGGGAATTTACAGAAGCAAAAGAATAATATTTTTCTTCTATGGTTATGAATCATTTGTAGCCTGAAATTCATTTAAATAACGGCTAGAAAGTTGTATTACAAGAAACACACAGCTCCTCTCTTACTAAAATTTATCAAATTTAAAATCAAATTTAAAATCCACTAATTGACTGGATGAGATACTAAGAATGAAATCTACTCGGAGAGACAATATAATATACCGTACTGCTCAAGTGTTAGTCAAAATTAAGAAAAAAATTTAAGTAAGTGAGATATTCCTTATTGTCATACTCATTATTATGTGTTCAGTTACAATTTAGGAAGTTAAACTTATCGAGACTTTCTTTACAGATTGTACCCCACTAGGCTTATTTTAATATTGAAGAACTTCCCTTTCACACCTGATGTATTGGAAAAAATTTAATGTTTTAATATAATATACTTTTATTGTATTTTACACAATTTTACTTTTATGTACTTTCAGCGTATACAACCCCAATTTTGTAAAACTGAGATCTCAGCTGTCTGGAAGAATATTATTTTACGGAGTTGCATTTAATTTTCTTTATTTATTTATCTTTAATTGCCTAATGATAGCTTTTCACTGAAGCCGAAACATGTAACAAGAAATAAAACCGTTACAATTAGGAAGGAGGTGGGTACGTCAAAACACAGCTGTCTTGTATCCTATTTTATTAAGCTGACGACGACATGTTTCGGCCACTGTGGGCCATCTTCAGATCAAAAAAATGTATAAATAGGAGAACTATACAGTGTATGTTCATTAGTAACGGTGCATATCCTAAACTTTCAACGAGATCTCGTTGTAGCTTGGTTTATCCATAATGGGTTAACGGTATCTCTTATAAGTAGAATACAAATTGAATGGAATATATACAAATAGAGTCCTTTATATACACAACTCTTCGGTCTTACAAAAGGTGCTTTAAGCTAAATGGGATACAAGAGAGTTGTGTTCTGACGTACCCTCCCCCTTCCTAATTGCTTATAACACAATGGGTATAATGCACCTAAAGAAAACTGGTACAAATTTCGTTGTGGCTGACGGTTTGTACTTCCTCTCTTAACCTTCATGTATTATGGCGGGATGTCATTGATGAAAACTAGTAAAGATTCTGAAAGATACATTATCCGTTCATTCTGCGGGTCATGCAGTACACAGTATGTGCGTAGAACAGAGCGTTTTGCAATGATAAAATGGGCGGTACGTACAGCTACTTACCGATGCTCTGCGAAGGTTTAAGGCGGTATATCAAGGACGATGAGATGTACAGGACATGTAGGGACATGATCATTGGTATAGAAATTTGTGTAAATATGGGAAGATTAGAAGGCCATATTTTGTGTGTCTTAAGCAGTTGTTGAGTATTAGAGTGGACTGGATTGAACTGAATACGAATAGGAAGCATGGTTATGTGTGAATATTTTGATGGAGTTTCTGAATTTATTACGAGAAAGGCAATGTACGTATAACCTAACACTGCGACGCGCTGGCGCAACCATTTCCATTTTTTTTGGCGTGGAAAAGCAATACGTTTATCATATTCTGGGTATGCGTTTGTAGCTTTACTTATCCAACATAAAAAGCACATGCACTGCATTTTATTATCGTCTGTGGCCTGTCTGGCTGTACCATATTTTTCCACATTATCTCATAAACGGCACGATTATCGAAAAAAAAGTAGCTGAACATCAAATGTGTGTTTTTGTTTCTTCTTCCATTTTGTTTGGAAAGTTTCTAATACTAAGAAGAATCCAGCGAGATATCGCCATAAATGTTCATGGGTCTTCACGTAAAGTACCCGCTATTCTTGTTAGAGTTTAGTGAAACTTGGCTTTTCGCAGAAGATTTTCGAAAAATAGTCAAATATCAAATTTAATGAAAATCCGCCCAGTGAATCCGAGTTGTTTCATGCAAGCGAAATGCAGACAGAAGGCCGGACAGACAAGACGAAGCTAATGGTCATATTTTCCACTTTTGCGGACGTGCCTAAAATGGTGCTTTTGGGCTAGCATCTGATTAAGAAAGAGCCTGAACAGGGTGATTACAAACGGTGTGAGCTATTACAGAAAGAAATATTGGTAAGAAAGTGATTGATAAAAATTAACCACACACCTTTTTTGATAGAAGTTCAAAGAATTTGTCAACACATTACGCTGTTCAATATGTGCTGCATGTATTCCTGCAGTAATTTCGTATCTCATGTAAGTAGTTTAATGTGCACGAGAGTTTCAGTAAATTCACATTCAAGGCCCTATACACAGGCTGATATTTCTTACTCCTTTCTCCAGCCACCACGATTTCCCCTGAGCTTACTTGTATGATGTTTGTGCCGCACCGAGCTAGCATGTTTAACAAACAGGGCACAAAATATCTCGGAGCTAACCGACAGTGACCATGTAATTTTAATTATGTCTTAAATCGTTAATATTTTCATAAAAGACTTGTTTATAGATTTTTTGAACTAAACGCCTTACACAGTACCTCAGTCTGCAATGTATCGGACTTGTATTTATGAGGTATTTATGAGGTACTCAGACATCATGACTGTTCTGTTTCTGGCCGTAGAACGAACAACTAGGTGACCACTCCAGATCCTCCATGCCTAACTCGAGAGGAATGAAATAGAACAGGCGGTAAAAGATCAAGTGTGAAAAGAGAAAATGACGAAGTGTGGTGAATAAAAGAAGATAAAATAAACAATGGACTTTTAACTAGATATACTGACGTCATATTTCTTAACTCACTTCTCAGAATAAACTGTCTTGACATCGAATATAGAAGAAGAGTATATGAATATGGTTGTGGAGTTGAATATCAGATGTGGTGAATAGTTCATTAGTCCTCTGCAGGTCTAAAGTCCCTGTGTCTGCCTCCTGATTAAATTACGAACTGTAGAGCTACAGACAATAGCTGACCGATTTCTTTTGAGCTCGGTATTATGAAATATACTGCCCCTCTCTTCTGACATTTTTAAATTTGCTGTCAACACTCATTGCGACAGACAGGTCATGAGAACTTATGAAGTGTAACAACCACTCCTTTTATTCAATGTCGGGCTTCGAGAGTTTTTGTTACAGAAATACTGTTAAAATGAGGAAATTTTCACAGGGTTTTTAAAAAGTAAAAATATGATGCGCCGAATGAGTGGAGTAATTTGATACGTGGATGTAATTACATAAGTATTGTGTACAGACACAGCGTGCTGCAGTGTCTTAGGTTATCAGTCGTACGCTGCATGCCGTGATCCTTCGGAATCCTAAAGTATACCACTCTATCGGTAAGTGTTTGCGTATATCAGAAAAACAGAGGAAAGAGAATCTTGTAAAGAATGTGTAGGGATATTTCTATATGCTGCTGTGTGGGTTCAAATGAAGACGAACTAGATGGGAGGCCATGAAGCACTTTGGGGGGGGGGGCATGTGCATACTGGGTAGTGGTGCGGAAAACTGAGGAAAAGAGACCACTTGGAAGAAGTAGGCGTAGAAGTGAGAATAATATTAAAACAGATCTTCAAGAATTGGGCTGGAGGTGTGGATTGCATTGATCTAGCTCGGGATAGGGACTTGCGGACTGCTTTTGAGAATGCGGCAATGAACCTCCAGCGTCCTTAAAATTCGGGAGTTTCTTGACTGCGTGAGGACCTGTTAGCTTCTCAAGTAGAACTCTGCTACATGTAGTTAGTTACTTGGTTAGGATACATACACATAGTCACATTTCGCATAAATCAGCAACGTACTGATTGCAGTTTTCTATTTTTATCGTTGCACCGCGCATTTTGTAGTTTAAGTAACACACCAACAAATGCACATATATAGTCTTTAATGATCTAAAATTTACATTAAAACACTTAAAACGCTTAAATATGTTTCGATCATACGATCATCCTCAGGAAGCATTCTTTGTTCCTTGCTAAATTTACAGCACCAAATTAATATAAAGAATTAAATCACTGAGTGTTTTAAACTGTAACTTTAGCAAGGAACAAAGAATGCTCCCTGAGGATGATCGTATGATCGAAACATGCAGGAGCGTTTAAAGCATTTTAATGTAAATTTTAGATTATTAAAGACTATACATGTGCATTTGTTGGTGTGTTACTTAAATACAGTTTTCTAGTTTATGACACTGTGTAGTCTGATAGAGTGTTACCTTTGTTTCGGAGAAACATAAAGGAGGAGGCGTCCGATTCTCCCAAAACTTCGATATCTGCCTAGCAGTTCTTACATATCACACCCCAGACAAGTACTTCCTGAAACTTCACTACCTCCGCAAACTCAAGCCTCATAACGAAGAATGGTAGGCTACGTTTTGAAACTGAGCAACCGAAGTTTAGGTGGGAGAAACTGGATAAGATTTCGGCAAGTATCTGCTGTGCCGAATATATATTTGAGATTGCCGTAGAGGTGCTGTTAATAATCATGTTCAACTCGAATGTTACTTAGTGTGCATTGGTATATTACCCACGTGTCGGAGGCTCTTGCTACTGCCATTTTCATAATCAGGAATAAGCCCGAAACGTCGGAAGTTTACCAATATGTGTGGGGTAATACCCCAGAACAGTGGAACTGTAAATTCTCACTTTTTTTTTCAGTTTCTCCCAGGCATTTAAGAAGTTTATGACTCAGCACGCAACATTTAATACATTCGGATTTCAATTATACCTGAGACAAATTACTCGATATTCTGGCCACCTTATTAACCGGTTGGAATTTTATAGTTTCTGTATTCCCCCCCCCCCCCCCCCATGGCGCAACAGCCCCCCAGTGGGCCAGGGCCTCGTCGTGATCCAGGCTTCACGATCACACTCGTTAGGACTCCTCTAAACGAGTGATCAGCCCGTCGCAGAGACCTCTGCCTGACAAACCACAACACTCACAAGAGACACACATCTTTGCCCCCAGCGGGATTCGAACCCGTAATCCCAGCAAGCGAGCGGCCGCAGACGTAAGCCTTAGACCACACGGCCACCGGGATCGAATCTTTGTATATCGGCAACTGCTACACTTATATAAGGTCTTTGTCTTTAGCATTGATTCGTTAGAAATGAGAGGGTGGAGTAATCAAAGAAATCGGGATTTAATTAAATTTTAATTCGTAATTTTTCGTGAAAAGTATATAAGTAATAACCGAATAAGACAGGAAAGAATAACGAAGCAAGGGACTTAAGATCTGTATTGTGTAACTACGGGTAATGTTTGTGACGTAATGCTTTAAGAACTGGCTTGTGTCAAATTTAATGTAAGATTGTAGTTCATAAGCCCTATTTAACGTCATGATGATAAATGAGACACAATACAATAGCTCCGCAGCTTTTGGTTCGCACACATACAGAGGCCAAGCGCAGAAGGGGACGTAAGGAGCCACAGACGCGCATCAATAAGGCTCACAGAAGTGATGCAGTAAATATGGCTGATAGACAACTAGAAGAGGAAATGACAGATTAGGAAAGAGAGTACATGGATATTGCGAAGTAGATCAAATTACGTAACAAAAGCGCCACACATTGCAACTGAGTGGGTACCAATCTTGCTTCGTAATCAGGAGTTTCAGAGTTCAAACCTGTGCTCGGAAATCGGCAACGCCCTCGTTGTTTTCCTCAGCCCTTTTTCTTCAGCTCAGCTGTGGAAGTCAAATGGGAACGCGACCGCTTCCTTTCATGCTCTTGCCACTTCACTGTGGGCTGATAGCGTCGTTAAATAAATCACAAATAATATAAAATACACAGAATTTTCTAAGGAAACGGGTCTTAGGGAAATATGTTTTGACGGTTGTAAGTGCATAGACCAGACAAAGATTCGTCTTCTCTTTTCATCATTCCAGTTTCCTTCTTAGAGGCACTGTACGTAGATAATTAGTCACATGGATTTTTTTAATGTTTTCCACCCCGAAGTGTTATAACATACAAATACAACGTGTCAGTCAATAATACAACGCTTTATTTTATATACAATAAAAATAGTTTATTGTCAGGGCGACACGTTTCGACCCAAATTAAAGGTCGAAACATGTCGCCCTGACAATACACTATTTTTATTGTATATAAAATAAAGTGTTGTGTTATTGACTGACACGTTGTATTTATAGTCACATGGATGTTACAGAAATGTATTTTGAGGCAGGAAGAGGGCCAGAACTACTTCGGGAGATCTTTGGTTTTAGATTTTTAAACCTTTGGTTTGTGTTATCAGGTTTGGTTAATTAGTAAGATGTATGCTAGAAAGATAAACTGTGAATATTGGAGGTAGAACGAAGTAGCTCAGTAATGTGTGAAATCGAGGGCTTCCTATTTTTGTCACCAAGGGTTCTACTTATGTTAGAGGATGGATTCATTGAATTCACACATAATTCAATTGAAATGTTTTTACCCAAGAAATGAGTGGAAAACATTCGAAAAAATTTTCAAGTTGAGTTAAATTTCATTTAACTCTGTTTAACAGAATAGGCCGCTTCCAAGTAATCTCTGTTTCTTAACAGGTGGGCTTTCAAATTACCGTGCTTTTGATGACAAAAGGCCTTGAAGTGCATAAGCTCCGTTGATTGATACTTTAACGAAAGCTGTCTTTACCTAAACTCGGTTGCTGCTGCCGCCTGAGTAAAATGTCATAACCTGTATTAATGTGGTTGACATTTTTCATAAGTCTCAAAGTAGGTGAGGGCACAGTGGAGTGCAGAGGGCGTCTCCTGGGTTCTGTCAGTCAACAGTTTGCCAGTTTGAAACAGCTAAATATCAATTCCAATCTTGCCCATTCTCCAATGATTACTGTGGCAAGAAGTGGGACAATTTGAACTAGACAGATTTTTCCTGATTATTTAATTACACACACCAACACATGCATATATATATGTGTGAGTGTGTGTGTGTGTGCATATGTTGGTATGTGTAATTAACCTTTTGGCGCCGGAATTATATTTTTTAAATTTTAGCACACCCTGTATATAAAATGTGAATAATACAGGAACCAAATACGTTAGAATTATGAAACAAACTGCATTTTGAAGAGAAAAAAACGGAGAATATATATACCATGTTTAAAATATTCAGTACCTATATTTGTTGAATAAATATAAAAAATGCAACTTTAGAGGTTAGCGGTGCGGTGCGACCACCAGCTTTTTTCCTGAATTTATTAAAGTCAAATATGAGTGGTATCGCAGAGCAGTTACAAAATGCACGATATAAACCTGCAATCATAGTGAGGTTTTTTTTAAATTTATAATACCGAAGCTTCGCTTTACAGAACACATTAAATATTCTGCTCTTTTCTGGACGCTGCAACGCTATTTGAGACTTGGCTTCTTTAATTAAGGTATTTACCAAAACACGTCTTTCACTCCATGCAGATGCTGACAGTTATGCATGTAGAAAAAAAAAACTCTCTGCCTTTTATGGAATTCGAAGCGTTTCTGACTTGTTCAAAGGACTCATGCTTGACCCTGTGTAGAATAACATTCAGCCTATTTCGGGTACAGAACTTAAGATACCTATTTTGAGTTCCATCTTAATATTATCTTTACATGTGCGTCTAGTGGTCTCTCACAAATGACTTCTTCTCTTAAGACCCTTCGATTGAGTCATTTTCTTAATTTCTTGTCTTCCGTTATGCATGTTTCTGTTCCTTCAGTGTCGTCTTCTTTGCATCTGTACTCAATCCTTTTACAAAGCCAATGTAATTGTTGGGATGAAGAATTGGCATTTTCCCTGATGCTAGTTATAATAGAAAGAGAAGCAGAGAGAAAACTGTGGACAGGTATTATCCACACTGCAGTACTTTGAATATTAAGTACAGGTATTTATTGTTGCTTTAATCTTTTACAGCACAGTGATTATTTATGTATCAGTTACTTCTATTTCAAAGACTCCATATTCTGATGTTTATTGGACCGTGCATCATTGTGTGATAGTTGAAGAATAAAAAACCAACTAGATGTCACTTGTTATATTTACTTTACTTCTTAGATAATCAACATGTTTCGGACATTAATATGTCCATCTTCAGGAGCTTGCGACTATGTTGTTGAACTACCACATTGGCTGTATTGTTTTTGGATTGCTGTGTGTTGGAGTTAGGGTGCGGTTCGGCTGGGGTGGTATCCGGGCTGCCGGCAACCCGGATACCACCCTAGCCGAACCGCACCCTAACTCCAACACACAGCAATCCAAGAACAATACAGCCAATGTGGTAGTTCAACAACATAGTCGCAAGCTCCTGAAGATGGACATATTAATGCCCG
>Ga0131853_10015947_pt1 | contig 13723 bp, 14 predicted proteins | sample TergutLab28metaG_FD_92764 | JGI IMG/M metagenome (GOLD analysis project Ga0131853, IMG submission 92764) | Labiotermes labralis P1 segment gut microbial communities from Petit-Saut dam, French Guiana - Lab288 P1 (version 2) (version 2) | ecosystem: Host-associated > Arthropoda: Insects >... | reverse complement strand
TCAAGCTCGTATCTTTGGCCGTCATCGGGCAAGTTGTCGTAATCTTCTATGGTGTAATATTGCCGTTGTAAAACTTCGCTCATAGTTATAGTATAGCTTACTTTAAAGCTTTTAGCAAGCAAAAGGTATCCCTCCGCCTTTAATACTTTCCTCTTTACTTCCCCCCGCTTTTATGCTAAGTTAAACCCCAGAGGGAACTATGCCAAAGGTTTTAGCTTTATTTTTTATGTTAATAATTAGCTGCGGGCAAAATGCCGCCAACCCTCGCGAGGTTACCCTTAACCATTTGTTCCCCGATGCAACTTTACGCGCTGTAGTAGCCTCAAGACTAGGCAGCCGTGCCGATGATACCGGCGAGGCTTTAATAACGGCCTTAGCCGAGATTGACGGCGAGCTGGATGCCCACCGCCGTAGGCGGTTGCCGCGTATTAAAAATACCGGCGGTATTCAGTACCTTACCGGATTGACCAGCCTTAACTTAGCACATAACAATTTAACCCGGCTTGATGTAACTGCCCTTACCAATTTAACCGGCCTTAACGTAAGTTATAACAATTTAACGGTACTCGATGTAACTGCCCTTACGGGCTTAACCGAGCTGGCGGCCGCGTGGAACGGGCTGGGCAGCGTTGATGTAAGTAAAAATATTAATTTAACGAGGCTTGATGTTTCTGGGAATGATTTAACTAATTTAGATATAACTAACAATACCGCCTTAACGCACCTTTGGGCCGTTTATAACCGGCTTTGCGGCCTAGATGTAAGCCATAACGTTCATTTAGTTCATCTTAATTTACATGTAAACCACTTAATTTCTCTTGATGTAAGCCCGCTGGTAAATTTAAGCGAGCTTAGTTTAAGCAATAACCGCTTAGCCCAGCTTGATGTAAGCCGCAACAGTCATTTAACCCGTCTTTCTTTAGCCCGCAACAACTTAACCGCCTTAAATGTAACTAACCTTAGCAACTTAGCTCTACTTACTGTAGGCGATAACCATTTAACTAATCTTAACCTAAGTAATAACAGCCATTTACACGAGCTTAGTGTATCGGGTAATAACTTAGTGCAGCTTGATGTAAGCCATAACCCGGCTTTAGACCGTCTTTTTATCCGCGAAGGCGACCGGTTAAGGCAAAGTATTAGTGGCTTAAGTGAGGATACCCATTTAATTCACCCTTTAGAAAGACAGCGGCCATCGCTTATCGGGTATATTTTATTAATACTTTTTAGCCTGCTTTTTTTCGCCGTTATTTTATTGTTTATTCTCCGCTTACGCAGTAAATAACTAAATAACAAGGCACTTACATAAATTACCTATCTTACCCATAAAGGCCGTAAACATATGTGTTTTATTGTTAATAACATTTATTGCTAATTAAATACCACTTAAAAGCCGCTTGTTACTTGATTTTTTAAGGTAATATTTGTATATTATAGCTACTAACTAACTAATAAAATACTCTTAAATAAGGAAGGAAGAAAAATGGCAAAACAATTACGTTTTGATGAAGAGGCCCGGCGTGGCCTGCTAAATGGTGTTGAGCAGCTAAGCAAAGCTGTAAAGGTAACACTTGGCCCAAAGGGACGCAATGTACTGATTGATAAAAAATATGGCGCACCTTTAGTAACTAAAGACGGTGTAACGGTAGCTAAAGAAATAGAGCTGGAAGATCCCTACGAAAATATGGGCGCCCAATTAATTAAAGAGGTAGCCAGCAAAACCAACGATGTGGCCGGCGACGGCACTACCACCGCCACCGTATTGGCCTACAGCATTGTGCGCGAAGGTTTAAAGAGCGTGGCCGCCGGCATTAACCCGATGAGCCTTAAAGTTGGTATCGATAAAGCTGTAAGTTTAGCGGTAGAAGAAATTAAAAAAGCCGCTATCCCTACCCAAAGCAAAGAAGAAATTAAACAAATTGCCACCATTAGTGCTAACAACGATGGCATAATCGGCGAAGAAATTGCCGGCGCTATGGAAAAAGTAGGTAAAGACGGCGTTATTACCGTAGAAGAAAGCAAAACCTTTGAAACCACCACCGATATTGTGGAAGGTATGCAATTTGACCGCGGCTACATTAGCCCCTACTTTGCCAACAACCGCGAAAATATGACTGCCGTACTGGAAAGCCCTTACATTTTAATTTACGACAAAAAAATTAGCAGTATGGCCGAACTATTACCGATTCTCGAAAAGATAGCCCATGCCGGTAAACCAATCCTCATCATCGCCGAAGATATTGACGGCGAAGCCTTAGCTACTCTTATCGTTAATGCCCTGCGCGGCGCTTTACAAGTGGTAGCCGTTAAAGCCCCCGGCTTCGGCGACCGCCGCAAAGCTATGTTAGAAGACATTGCCATTTTAACCGGCGGCGAAGTAATCAGCGATGAGCTGGGTCTTAAATTAGAAAACACCGAGCTGGCTCAACTAGGTACCGCTAAGAGCATTAAAGTAGATAAAGAAAACACCACCATCGTTGACGGCGCCGGTAAAGCCGAAGATATTAAAAAACGACTAGCCCAATTAAAGGCGCAAATTGCCGAAACCACCAGCGATTACGACAAAGAAAAGCTGCAAGAACGCCTTGCTAAACTTGGCGGCGGTGTGGCCGTTATCAACGTAGGGGCCGCTACCGAAGTAGAACTTAAAGAGAAAAAGCACCGTGTAGAAGACGCTTTAAGCGCTACCCGCGCCGCCATCGAAGAAGGTATGGTAGCCGGCGGCGGTGTTACCTTAGCCCAAATCAGCGCTAAGCTGGAAAAAGCCGATTTATCGGCCTTAACCGAAGAAGAAAAAGTTGGCTTTAAAATTGCCCGCCGGGCGATGGAAGAGCCGGTGCGCCAAATTGCCGAAAACGGCGGCGTGGACGGCAGCATTATTGCTGACCGCACCAAAAAGGAAAAAGAAGGTTTTGGTTACGATGCCCGTGCTAACGAATGGGTAGATATGGTGAAAAAAGGTATTATGGACCCGGCCAAAGTTACCCGCAGTGCCTTGCAAAACGCCGCCAGCATTACCGGCCTACTGCTTACCACTGAGTGCGCCATTACCGATATACCAAAAGATGAACCGGCCCCTCCAATGGGCGGTGGCATGGGTGGTATGGGCGGCATGATGTAATTAGCAAAATCGTAAGGTTTTGCAGTTAATAGCTAATAATTAATAGTTAAAAATGGGCATACTGCCTGCAAAACTCCCCGATGGGGAGTTTTGCATATCTACGTTTATTGCTTTAATCGTTAAAGTAAGCTATACTATAACTATGAGCGAACAACTACCACCTCAGGAACGTTACTATACCATAGAAGAATATTATCGCTTACCCGAAGACGGCCCCAGAGCCGAACTGGAAGAAGGTATGCTGTTAATGTCGACTAAACCAAGCATTAGGCACCAAGATATTGCATGGGGGCTAGTTGTACAAATTGGCAACTATTTTCATAAAAAACATTGTAAAGCCTTTTATGAAATTGATGTACAGCTCTTTGCAGACGAAGCTACCATTTACAGCCCCGATATTGTAGTGGTATGCGACCGGGCCAAAATTACCCGGCAGCAAATCGTAGGCGCGCCCGATTTTATTATTGAAGTAGGCTCACCCGGAACGATTGGTAACGACTTTACTAAAAAACGTTTTGCTTACGAACGTGCCGGTGTAAAAGAATATTGGATAGTAAAAGACCCTAATGAAATTTATTGCTACCTGCTTAACGAAGAAGGTTACTACGTAGAAACCGTTTACCGTAATGAAGCCGCTATCAAGGTGCAAACCTTTGAGGACCTTACCATCGATTTTAGCCGCTTGCAATTACTCGATTTATAAAATAGAGGAATGAATTGCCCCAAAATGTCTATTGCTAACTCTGAACAAAAAATAAAAAATGTTGATGTACTCGAGTTAGATGAACTCTGTACCTATGTTAAAATAAATAACACTATTCCTTTTTTATATCCCATTTTCCCTCCTTATCTTAGTTAATCCCCTCCATCGCCTCCACAAAAGCCTCGCCCCTAGCAAACTCGTTAGCAAACATACCAAAGCTAGTCGCCGCCGGCGAAAGCAGCACACTATCGCCGCTAATAGCTGCACCACGAGCCGCCATTACAGCAGCAGCCATATTATTAAACACGTTATAACTTAGCCCAGATTTATTGAGTAATAAAATTAATTTATCGGTAGCATTGCCGGCCAGTAAGTAAAGGCCTTTTACCTCTTTTAATAAAGGCATTAACGAGGTAAAATCTAACTCTTTATCACTGCCGCCTAAAATTAAGTGCAGCTTAGCGGCCTCAAAGTTGCCGGCGCTGGCTAAGGTAGCCTGCGGTATGGTAGCGGCGCTATCGTTGTAATATTTAACGCCCTTAATTTCTTTAATAAACTCGCATCGGTGCGGCACACCGCCAAAATCCTTTAACTTAGTGAGCGCTTCTGTTAAGCTGTAACCTTTATATAACACTAAAGCTAAAGCGGCAATCATTAAGTTAATAGGCAAAATAGCAGTAGTGGGGTTAGGCTTGGCTACTCTTTCTTCATAGCCGTTATGGTTAAGCACCCATTCATTACCATCAGCATAAAGAATGTTATCTAAATTATCTTTAGGCTTGCTTAAGCTAACATAGGCTAGCCGGCCGCTGATTTTATCTTTAAAAAAAGGCGTCCATTCATCATTGTAATTTAAGATAGCATAGTCATCTTTATTTTGCCCACTAAAGATTTGCGCCTTATCTTCAGCATAAGCTTGCATATCGTTGTGATAATAATTTTGGTGGTCCGGCATTAAATTAGTTAAAATAGCCAGCTTAGCTTTAACTTTAGGTTGATTAGTTAATAATAAATCGCCCAGTTGCCAGCTGGAAAGCTCCAACACCACTGGCTCGCTACCGTTTAACTTAACTAAAAAACTTAAAGGAGATACCGTTATATTGCCACCTAAATAGCTAGGTTCATCTTTACTTAAAGCATAATGTAAAGCCGATACCACCGAAGATTTACCTTTGCTACCGGTTACGGCGACAAGTGGATTACGGTTTTGCTCTAAAAAGAGGGAAATATCAGTTAAAATAGGTTTACCGTGCTGCAAATACGATGAATCGCGCCGCACGCCGGGATTTTTTACAATCAAATCGGCTTCTTTAAAGGCAGTTTCAACGTGGTATCCCAGCTGCCACTGCACCGGATAGCTATCTAACAAAGGCAAAGTTTTGGCCAGCTGCTCGGCAGTGCGTAAATCGGTTATGGTAACTTTGGCCCCTTGCTTCGCTAAATACAAACTGGCCGCCACCCCGCTGCCATGCCGGTTTAGGCCGTAACCCATTACTACTATGTTTTTATTCCGATAATTCATAGTGGCAAGTTTAACAATTTAAGACTAAAATGTAAAGGCAGCAACTAAACTACTTAGTTAATTAGCTACTCCGCCTCACCGGCATACAAATTATAAAGGCTGCCATCGGCCAGCTTTAACACTAACGCCCCGTCGCCGGCTATATTGGTAATTAAGCCGCTGATTTGCCCTCCGCTAACTTGGTAATTAACCTTTTGTCCTCTACGCCATAACCGCCGGTTAATAGCTGTTAGCCAATCAGGGTTAGTTAAAGTAAGCTGCAACCGGTTAAGCAAGCGATTAAGTAAATCTTCACGGTTAAGTTTCCGGCCAGTCTCTAAAGCTAACGACGTAGCGTTAATATCAGCCGGAAAGTTCATTTCATTTACATTTAGTCCGATACCAATATGCAATAAATTATCTTCTAACCGGCAGAGTATACCACAAATCTTTTTATCATTTACTAAAATATCATTAGGCCATTTAATAGTATTACTAATCCCCAAGTCATTAAGTAAATTACTTACAGCAAGGCCGCACAATAAAGAGGGCGGGTCGTTAAAATTATTAGCCAGCGCTAAAGTAAAAGTTAAATTTAAGCCTTTACCGGCAAACCAAGTACGGCCAGCTACACGCGCCTGCGGCAAGTTTTGGTAGTTAGTTAAATAAAGCCCCCCTAACTGCGGCTGTTCTTTAGCCATTAACATCGTACTGGTTGTTTCTTCTTGATAAAAAATGGGGCCAAAAGGGTTTATTACTTGCTTAATATCCATAAAAACAGTATACTTCAAGATATTACCTTTAGGCAACCTCCATCAATATAACGGGTTATATCTTTGCTAGTTAAATATCTTGTCATTATATTTTTAATTATTGCTGCTCATCTATCGGCACAACCGCAAAGTTTTAGAGTGGCTTTTCTTTACGAAGACGGCCAGCAGAACACCATTAACCGCTTGCACAGCCTAGTTATTAACCATTTTAGATATACCAACCATCATCATTTAACGGCCGCCGAACAAGAGGCGCTTATCGCCCGCGCTAGGGAGTTATCTTTACAAAACCTTTCCAGCCAAATTGAACGGCTTACCGAACAAATTGAGCAAGAGCGTTTAGTGCCCAATCGTTTACTCACCACCGAGCGCGATTTAATCCGCAATCGCCGCACCCTTGAGCGGCAATATAACCGCCAGTTAACTAGGCCCATCGAGGTTCCGTTGCCGGCCAGCTTACCTATTGTTTTAACGCCTCCGCAGCAGCTTAACTTTGCCGAGTTGGAAGATAATGGCCGCGAAAACTTTGAGTTATGGTTTTATGGTACCAGCCGGGCCGTAACGGCACAAATAAGTTTTATAGAATACTTTGTTTATAACAGCTTAACCCAAGAGACTATCACTTTATTTAGCAACCCCGTTAGGGTAATAGAGTTAGAAGAAGCCGCCTTACAAATTACCGCTAACGCTATGGCCGTCTTAATGGGGCAAGAGCCGGCCGCTGTTATCTTAAATAATTTAACAACTGGGGCCGAACTATTTTTAAATGACGAATGGGTAACCGTTACCCGCTTACTTTATTTGCCCGCCGGCAACTATCATCTTTTAATTAGGCGCGCCGGTTTTTATGATAGGCATTTTAACCTTAACTTAACTACCGGCCAGCAGCACTCTATCGAGGGCGAATTACAACCGCGCCAGCAGGTAACCATTAGCATAGAAACCAACCCGGCAGAGGCACAAATTTTTTTAAACGGTCTCTTGATTGGCCGCAGCCCGCTCACCTTTACGGCCAATACCGGCGAGCAAGTAGTGATACAAAGTATCGGCTATATTAACCAAAGCTTTACGGTGCGTGAAGATGCGCAGTTTATTTTTACTTTACTGCCTATTTCTGGGGATACCCAATTATTTTTTGACCGCAGCCAACGTTATTTTTTAATTAGTTTAACCAGCTTTACGGCCAGTTTAGCTTCGTCGTTAGTATTTTTATCGCTGGCCGAAATTGCCGGCGAACGGGCAATGAACAGCTTTGACCCGCACGAGCGAGAAGCGCAGCTCAGACGCGCTAGTCTTTATTCGGGGTTAGGCTGGGGCAGTGTCGGTTTAGCTGGGGTGTCGTTTACCTTTACAATAGTTAATTTAAACCGCTATATTAGGGCCGGGAACCGAATAACGGGGGTTAATTAAGGGTTAAAAATATTTTTTTCCTAGCTAACTTTACCAATATTAAACGAAGCCGGTGCATTAACTTCTTGTAACGAAAGTATCCGCCCGCCGCTGACATTTTTAAACTCTAAGTGCTTAGAAAGTTCTTTAATTTGCTCTCTTACCTTTTTTTCTTCTTCAATAGTCATATCGTCATCAATCCGGCCATCACTAAAGCGTACATCAACACAATAGCCGCGGTCAATCCTATTAGCCAGCTCGCGGATAGCGCCATGTATTAACACTAATAATTCGGTCTTGCGCTCCGGTTTTATAACAGATGAAATATTCTCTTCGGCCAACTGAGTAATACCTTGCACAAGGCTTTCTTCCATCTTTTCATTGGCATATTTCTCTAAATTTTCTACCTCATTAAGCGGCACGCCTAAACCATATTTTAACCCCATATAATGCTTTCTTATATCTAAAACATGTTTGTAAGCCACAATAGTTAAACTAACGGCCTTTAACATACATAAGCCTACTTTAGGGGAAATAGCAACCGTTAAACTATAATCGCTGGAGGCAATAGTTTTTAATTTTACCCCGCCCCGAGTACCGGTAACCAGTTCGTTAAAAACATCGACAAACATTTTTAGCTTTTTAGTTTCGCTTAAAAATTCTTCCATATTGTCATTAATAGCAGTCCTAGGCACTAAAGCCTCCAGCTCGCTCTGGCCGCTTTGCAGCTTTTGGGTACCGATATGTAATATTTTATTAATAGCAGTAAGCTGAGTAATGGCCGTAACTAAAGAGGTTACTCTTTTAGCTATAGCAACAAGTTCTTCGTAGGCTACTGCCGGCGCCGTTTGCGATTTGGTAATTATATCTTCAATTTTATCGGCCAACTCGTTACCCAATAAGCCCTCAAAACCAATATGTTTTAAGCTTTCTTTCCACAAAAAGGGAAAATCGTTCACCTTAGACTGCCTTAAATTAGCCGTTAAAGTTATTTTTATCTGGCTTACGTTCTGCTTATGTTTTGGAATGGGCAGATGAGTTATCATAATTTGCGAACTAGGCGCAGCCAAAGTTTGCATATTGGTGGCTAAATCGTTTAATAAATTAACTATACCGGTTTTGTTTAATTCGTCTTTAAGTTCGTTTAAAATGGTATTTAGTACTTCAACGTTCATAACTCACCCTTATTTCATAAATATTTACTGGACAATGGCGGGCTCGAACCGCCGACCCTCGCCATGTCAAGGCGATACTCTAACCAACTGAGCTAATTATCCTTTACCTTCTTATCATTATGTCTTGTTATATTAATTATGTCAAGGCCGATAAATCATTTATACTATAAAAAATATTAAAACACCGCTTAAATTTGCGGTAAAACTCTGCTTGTCTATCTGCCAAAATTATGTTATTGTTAAAAGCAAATGATAAAATACCTTATTTTAGTTTTACTCGTCTTAGCCGGTCCGCCTTTATTGGCCCGCCTGCCCTTTGATACCGCCATTAGTAACAACACCAGCGATATTATTGCCCGTATGGGCGAGCCTCATTTACTTAACGAGCAAAATAATTTTGTTTTATTAAGTTTTCCTAGCCGCTGGCTTAGCACCAATGGTAACCTTTATTTTTTAATGCGCTACAACAGCAACCTTGTTTTTGCCACCTTTGTTCCCGATAACCCACAGCAGCTACCGCGTTTGCAGCAGCGGGTTAGTCGTAACCGCCACTTTGTAGCCGTTACCAAACAAAGTTTAAGCTTAAGATTAGACGAACTTTTGGCCGAGCGGCAATTTCAAATTTTTAATCAAGTGCAACGAGCACGGCTTTTAATAGCTGCTCGTAGCTTTACAGATGCTCTTAACGTTAATAATTTAGCTTTTTTAGAATACGATAATTTTTATATGTCGTTAAATGGCAGCGTTACTGTAGATGGCCAAACCAAACACGGTATCGCCTTTATGTTAGCCGATGAATATTTATGGGAGCTAATGCTTAATATCATCTCCTAGCCGGTTGTTTTTAATTCCTATTTTTAAGAGAATATTACCTATGAAAAATTATTTATTATTCGTTTTAGTTATGTTTTTAGCCTCTGCTGCCGCTTGTGCCCAAAGTGATAACGAGGTTAGTAATTACCTGCCGTTTAAAGGTACTATTGGTTTACCTTACAACGAATTAGCCGCTGTAGAGGGCCTTGATGGTATTATGACTATGAGTATGCCGCCCAGCCACAGCATTTATATGCGCAGCTGGCAAAATATGGACGGCCGGCTTATCTACACCTTTGATAGTGCGGGCAATGTAAGTTTTATCACTTTTGTTGTGCCGCAGCCGTTAGCCGATGTAAGCGGGTTACTTACTCATTTATACCGCCCGCTTAATGCTGATGAAGTGGAGCAGCAGCTCTTAAGCTTAACCGAAGGTGCAGCTGCCGCTACGGGCCTATGGTTTACCGGCCCGGAACAACCGGACCGTGTAGTTACCGCTATAGAAGAGGCTTTAACTTTAGAATATCAATTTTTTCGCCATCAAAATTACTTAATAACTTTAAGTAGTTATACCGATGATGATGGCCTTATTAACACCACCCTAAATTATTACCTTTTTTGGTAGTTTAATGGCCCCACACGGCAAAACTTAACATCGTTAGCAAATTAGAGCGATTAGGGCTGTTTTGCAAAAAGGTAAGCTCACTTAAACGTTCTACATCGGCCAGAGTAACCATATAGCTGTTACTTTGGGTAATACCGGGCTGCCTTTCGGCGATGTTGTTAGCTACAAAAACCAGTACCTCGCTACGGGCTTCGTCATAAGCTATTTTGTAAAAAGCATCGGGCACCGCTACCCGGCTGTTACCAATAAACCGGCTGGGTTCACCGTAGTGGATAGGACCGGTAAAAATAACCATTTGCGGCCGCTGCGGCATAGACCGGCGGATAAATTGCTCTATCTCGTTCCATAAAATACGGTTAAGGTTAGGATATTGCGGAGCGATATTACTCATATAAAAACTTTCGCGCATAAAATCGGCATTAAAACTAAAATCGGCGGCGGGGGCTAAATGACCGCGGTCAAACCCGCTGCGCAAATAATCGGCGGTTACCGGGCTGTTAGCCAAAAAAGGGTCGGGTAAAAAACGGTCGGTCCGGGTGTGGCGCTCACCGCTTAAAAAATCGCTGTGGTTTAATCTATGCACCACCCACGCCGCCGTACGCCACGCATCGTTAAAGCCTAAACTAAAAGCGCTGTGTTCTATTAATTGTAACTCTCGCTCGCTTAAGGGGTAGTAAGCCGCTAAATCGCGCCGTAAAACCGCCGGCCTATCGGTAACTAAAACCGGTACATCATCGGCTAACCAATCATTAAACTGTCTAAATAGTTCGCCATCGTTAAAAAAATAATCTAGGGCTACCACAGCCGCTACTAAGGCGACAATTAACAACAAGGCAGCTCGTTGGCGGGCAGCCCTTTTTAAATTTTTTTTAGTTCGTCTTTTCTTTTTTTTCATATAGTCATTACCGCTAACAATTATGCTATATTTTAAAACTTTTGGCAACATTCATACCCTCCACTCTAAAATTTATAGATAAGAGAGTATTCCATTATAAGTAAATTTTCAATACAAAAAGCATTATAAGTGCAAAAAACCTCATTGTTATTATCAAATAAGTAGTTATTACACTTAAAAGTAGATTATTAACACGGTTTTAACTATTGGCCAATAGCCATACAATCTCTTGCTTTTTTATAGTTATTAGTGTATTGTTTTAATTACACAAAGAGGTATTTAATTTAACAATGACTTACAAAACAACAGGCACCTGTGCCCAGCATATAAACTTTGATATTGAAGACGGCAAACTGCACAATGTACAATTTATTGGCGGTTGTATGGGCAATTTAAAAGCCATAAGCCGTCTGATTGAAGGTATGCCGATAGAAGAAGCTGTAAGCAAACTTGAAGGGTTAGATTGCAAAGGACGCGGTACCAGCTGCAGCGACCAACTGACAAAGGCTATTAAAGAAGCTTTAAATAGTTAATAACTAACAAGTAGCAGATAATAATTAAAAAAGCAATATTAAATGAAACTTTTAGAAACACCCATTGTGGATAAGCCGGCTAAAACGACTAAAGCAGCGTTAAAATATTATTTTTGGATAGCGTCTATACTTATAGTGTTTCTCCTTATCATCTTTTTAATAGACGATACCAGACCGGCACGGTTGGCAGATAACCGCATTAGCCAAGAACCGGCCCAGTATATTAGTGTGCAGCAAGTGCGTAGAATGAATAGGAGAAGTGTTGGCACTCGGGTAGTTTTAATGGGGTACATTGCACAACGTCCTACCATTTGGAGCTTATTGGGTGTAACCAATAGCCGTTATTTTTTAAATGACGACACGGGAGCAATAAGGTTACTTTTTAACCGTAATTTTAACTTTGATGACTTAACCTTAGGTAATTTGGTACAAATTCATGGTGTATTTAACTGGGTTGGCGGCGAAGACCCCTATCCTGTGGTAGAGGTTATGACTATTTATATGCTGCCAACAAATGAATAGACGAGAGCTTAATTAAATAATGGTTAAAAACTTAGTAATTACTTTAATCTTATTAACTGCTGTCTTGACTTAGGGTTGCTTGTCTTACTCTATTGGCAGCGGCTACTACCTTACAGCTTCATTGGGTACTTTCCGGGCCGCACAAGCTACCTCCGGCTATCACTTTGTGGCAACTTTTCAGCCGCGATAGAATGCGTGTGATGTTTACTTTATGAAAGCCTTTATCTATGTTTTGCCAGATAGCAAGCTGTACCACAGGCCAAACTTTTAAATTTTAGCTTTACTTTAACCCCAAGCTATGTTAAACTAAAACTATGAAAAAAATATTAATTTTATTTTTATTACTAATAGCCATAAATGCGCAAGGGCAAGGCTTGCCGGTACCGGCTAACGCTACACTGGCCAGTTTGTTCCCAGATGAGAATTTGAGAAGGGTGGTGGCAAGAAGGTTAGGTAATAATGTCAACTTAACAGGGCAGGCGTTGAGTGATGAGTTGGCGAGGATTGAATGGCTTGACGCTGTTGGCAGCGGGCGTTTAGTTGATGGTATTAGTAATACAGCAGGAATTGAATATTTAATAGGACTAACGACACTTACCTTAATTCGATATTCACTGACTGCCATTAATATGGATACGCTGACAAACTTAAAGTATCTTGATTTAAATGGTAATCGATTAAATTATATTAACCTGAATAATCTTATTAGTTTGGAAACGCTTGATTTGACTAGCAATGAACTAACCAGCCTTGATGTAAGTAATAATAGTAATTTAGTTTCAATTGGGGCATCTGCTAACCGACTTACTAATGTTCGTTTTGGTTATAATCCTAATTTAACACATATTGTGCTGGGTTGGAATTATCTATTAGCTAGTGTTGATGTAAGTAACCTTACTAATTTAACCACTCTTGACATAAATTTGACTAATATAGCTAATATTGATATAAGAGAAAATATTAATTTACTTCATATTGATGTGAGCAATAATCCCGGATTAATTTATATTGATATAAGTAATAATACTAAATTAATTTGTATTAATTTAATGGAGACAGGAGTAACAAGTCTTGATGTAAGTAACAATGCTTATTTAATGGCTATTGGAGTGGGGGGAAGAATAATGTTGACGGAACAAAACATTATTGGCTTTCGTTCTAATATTCGATTAGATAGCTTTATGGGACAACAATGAAGCCCATACTTAAAAATATGGGCTTATGAATAGCTTAATTTATCACTCTTCTTCTGTTAATTTCAATACCGCGCCAGCTAATAGTATTAGCTAAAGGGTTGTTATTAGCATCTACCGGGTAAACCAACCTATCGCTGGAATTATATAAAAACTGCCCTCTGCCATCGGCTAAAATAAAGTGGGGAGTTCCTCTTACGACACCGTTAATTATGGTGTAATGCCAATCTGTACCGTTAAAATCTTCATCTCTAAGGCTCAAACGATTTGGATTAGTAAGCCTATGCTCACTCTCTCTTGCTCTTAGAAATGTCCCTCTAAAATACTTAAAAACCTCATCGAGTAAAAGTGGAGTGCTCTCTACAAGGGTGTTTCCTCTCATAAGCGGCACATCTTGCCCATCACGGCGAAAAGTTAATGTGGTAACTAACCGGTACATTTCTACTACTTCAGCGGGAGTAAAGGGATTACAGCGTATAC